>Ga0207420_1000258_pt1 | contig 74869 bp, 75 predicted proteins | sample ThiBio_inoc_biof_FD_183941 | JGI IMG/M metagenome (GOLD analysis project Ga0207420, IMG submission 183941) | Wastewater bioreactor microbial communities from Cape Town, South Africa - Thiocy_inoc_biof (SPAdes) | ecosystem: Engineered > Bioremediation > Thiocyanate > Unclassified | place: South...
CCGGCGTGCTACACTCCCTGTCGTCTTTCGTTGAACAGATAAGCCGGTGATGATAGGTCACTTTCAAAGAACACTTGCCTAATCCTTGCCAAAGGGACGATTAATATACTACCTTGACTGGCGCACCGTAAGTGTACAGGCTGACGGCTCCATCGGCTTCGAGGATGATTTTTTTCAGCAGCGTGATGCGCGCGCCGTACCCTACCACTGTGTTGGCTGCGGGAAGCGTCCTGTATTCTTCGGCAAGCAGCGCACTGTTGTGGGGTTCCGTCTTGGGGTTGTCTTTCGCACGAAGCACATGCAGGTCAAGAAAATTTCTGTTTGTTCCATACCCCACTTTCGCCGCCCAGCCGGTTCTGCTGAACGAGAACGGTGAAAGCGCCATTCTCGTGGTATCGATCACCGTTGCCCTGTTGAGCCTGCCATACATAAATCCCAATCGCCATTTGCCGGGGTTTGCCTCCACTCCGCCGCCCAGCATGGTGTGGCCGCTCAAGGTGTAGGGCGAGAAACTCACGTTGCGATAGCCTCCATGCAGCGTCAGCCATTTGTAGGTAGGGCTCATGCCGAACTGGTTGAACGGCTGGCGAAACGAACGATCATCTTTGCTCAGGATAAAACTGAAAGGGATATCCCAACCGTACAAACTCAACGTGGGGCTGCCCGAAAACATCCAGGTGAAAGGTGTCCTGCGGTTGGGAATGCCTGAAGCGTTGTAGAAAATACCGCGCAATTCGGTGCTCCCTGAAAACTGCACGGGTTTCCGGTCCTTGATGCCGCTCAAGTCTTGCGCTTCGAGGAGCAGATGACTGAATGAAAAGAGAATCGAAATTGTCCAAAAAAACTTCATAGGGATTGGATGTTTTACAAGTTCAACACTCTTGATGCATTACGCATCAATCTATGATTCCGAATGCCCGCCTCACATCCTCGTAATTGCTGAAATCTACACTGCTCCTGGTTGATGGCACACCACCCGGAATGATAACGTAGCGGAATACCAAATTACCAAGGGAAGGTGGACCAACGGCGTTACCGCTCCGGTAATAACTTTGAAATTCAATTGTTGAAAGTCTTGCCATAAAGGAATATGGCTCCGTCTCATGACTCAATTGGATGATATATTCATTGTTATTTTGGTAAGTTACTTTTTGATAAACAATCACAACACCTCTATCAATAATTTGCTGTGTGATTTCCGGAACATTGAGAGAATAGTAGAGCAGATAATCAACGGTGGAAATACGCATCCAGTCACTATAAATTACGTTTGCCGTGCCGGGATCGCCTTTATCACCCTTGTCACCCTTGTCACCTTTAACTCCTTGATCGCCTTTGTCGCCTTTATCACCCTTGGGCCCTTTCAGGTTAAAAGGTGTTCCCCAGCTTGAGGTCATTTTGGGTCCGTAAAGCAATCCGTTCGTCTTGTCCAGATAATAATCTCCTGTCGCTCCCAACGACTGCTGGGGAGTTCCGTTACCCGACAATATCTTACTGCCCGGCACACCTGCGGGACCTTGCTTCCCGGCAACACCCTGTGGTCCTGTATTCCCTTGTGGACCTTGTGGACCTTGTGGACCTTGTGGACCTTGTGGACCTTGGGATCCGGCGGTTCCGGCGACGCCCTTCAACGGTACGCCCGCTCCCCAGTTGCCGGATAGTTTGGGGCCGTAAAGCGTAGCGGCAAGCTTATCGACATACATGTCTCCGTCACGGCCAATCGCGGCTGTTGGAGGCACATCACCCGAATGGAACATGACGCCGTCTATCCCGGGTAGTCCTTGCTCGCCCTGAATTCCCATCGGTCCTTCATCCCCTATGCACCCTGGATTCATTGAAAGGATGACAAGAACGGCGGCAATACCGAAAAATTTGAATACTTTCATTTGCTTTAATTTTTTAAAATGTTAAATTTTTTAAAATGTTAAAATTCTCTCATTTGGATAATGGTTTGCTCCGAATTTGTAATACACCGAATAAACATTGCCAATACCGATTGTTGCGTCTGGTCATTATTTCTGTATCTTGACATCCATTGCAACCGTGCCGCTCGTCTTGGCATTCCCGTCAAGAGCGATGATGCTTATCAGTCCCCATTTTTCATTGCCTGTTTTGAATTTGTACACCTTGCCAGCCGAGATCTGATACTCTCCTTTTACCGTTACGTGATTATCCTTGTCAATCAATGTCTTCAACTCGGGATAGCTCTTGACGCCTTCAAACTGGCCGGCGGTTATATCGGTTACCCCGATTTCCATGGTCGTCAACAGCTCCCATTTGGCAAGGCCATGCTGAAGGTCTGTTTGTATTTTATTATCTATCGTCGTGTATTGTGCCACGGCTGATGGAGAAACCAGGCAGGGTGCGTTGCTCGGGTCGTCGTGGAAAAACACGAGGTCGATTTGTCCCTGATTTTCAAAAGCTTCGCGGATGGTGTAAATTTTGCCACTGTAAAGGTTGACAAAACTTCCAATCTGCACATGGTTCTGATTGCCAAGCACAATCCTATTGTGAGTGACAAGCGACTCGGAAGCGGGTTCTCCCTCGTCCGACGAGCAAGCGGGAAATATGAGCATGATGCAGCCCATAATGGATAAAAATGTAAACTTTTTCATAAAATTTGTTGTTTTAAATGGTGCAAAAATAGCCTCGCCCTAAAGAATAGTAAAGTAAAAAACGGACATTTTGTCAATTTGTCGATATTTCTCACGCTTTTGGCTCTGGTTAAAAGTAGATTAGGTTAAAAAAGATCGAACTTCCTGTTTTTCATATTTTAGAACATCAAGATTCGAACAAGCGGAACTATATCTGGAACATATCGTCCAGAATATTGGGACAAGTACCTGTCCATGATACCAATGATAACAAGGAGGTGCGCACGAGTAAAGAAAAAAGGAACCGCCTGGATGAAAAGACTTCACCTTAAATGATTGATGCGGCAGAAAACGATGCGCCCGTTCAGACTAAGTTTTGATTCAGAGAATTGTTCTGCTCTTTTATTTCATGCAAAGGAACACCTAAAAACCGGACGGCCTCTTTGTTCAAATGGGAAAGGTCGTAAAATCCATAGTCAAATGCCAGGTTGCCCACATCCGAGGCAGGATTCAGCATCCATTCATTCATCAATTTCGAAAAACGGACCATGGCGCTGTATTTTTTAGGATTAACTCCTACCTGCCCGATAAATTGGCGCAGCAGATGTCGGTTGCAGGTGAAGGCGGCATCTGCCAATTCCCTCACGCTGACTTTTCCTTTCGTAGTATGGATTTTGTCGAGCGCCCTCAGTATGGCCGGCTTAATATTTTGCCTTTCCAAAAAGCGAACGAAGTATCTTTCAATCAGCTGAACCGAGTTCTCTGGGTTATTCCGGTTTTCCCGGTTTTCCCAAAGCTGCTCGCTCAAAAGTCGCAACGGCGCATGAATATCACTCACACAAGAAATTTCATTGACGAAAGCCCCGGCATTATCTCCAAAAATTATTTGGGCAGCCTGTGGTTTCAATATCGCCACCCATATTTTCAACTTTCCGTTGAAGGACATTTTGGAGGGTGTGAAACCCAAGCCTGCAAAATATACATTTCCGTTGTGTAGCTGATGCCTGCTATGCCCGATTTCTATTTGCCATGCACCACTGTCGGGTGCAGTGATTATCACTGCAGGATAATTTCTAGGAACCGTCCGGAAGTTCAATGTCCCGGAATTCTCCATGAAAACTAACCGGGATACCAGTAAATCAAATCCGGGGGAGGGGGAGAATTCAAGATACCTCATATGCATCCATGTTTAATATGAAAGACAACCGTTGTTTTGTTTAAATCGGGTGTCTCACCCGTTGAATCATTATTCCATGTTTGTCGGAAGTTTAATCATCGATTTGCAACCGTTCCAACTAAACGCACATCCTGTGATTTTTGTTGTGATATTTAAAGATTTTATTCCAAGAAATTGCCCTGGCACTTTTACTCATTGGGCAGGTTGTCTTCGATTGTGAAATATTTCTGATTACGATGACTTGTATTTTCAGGAATTGTGTAATATAAAAATCCATCAGCTATATCAACGGTTTATCCGCATATAACGAGATTACCTCAACGCCTTTTCTTTGCCTAAAAAGAATTTTGTAATATTCAATTTATCCATTATCCAGGCAATACCGAAACTACCGAAAAGAGTAAAAGTAACCGCAACAACAGTAAAGAGTATCCCTGATGGATCGAACGAGAATATCGGAACAAACGGTTTAGATAGCAATGTGAAGATTGGAGAAAATAAAAGTAAAATAAGCGTATTACGTCCGATAAAACTACTTGCAGATTTGAGTAAAGCAGGTAAATAGGGATATAAAGACAGAAGAAAACTGATTGATAAATAAGTAATTATTATCCCGGCCAATGTGCCCCTGTTTAAATTATCGGGGAAAGCACACAATAAAATAAGAGGTAACAGGGACAACTTAGACGGTTGAAATATGGAGATAAATGGTATGTTGCTTTGTCGGACAATAGCCCCGGCCATGAAAAAAATAGCGTTATTGAATGACATTAATCTGGCATAGGACAAAGCTAAAAAAGAAAGGCCCAAAAGGATGAAACGTTCGATTGGCTTACAAAAAACCAACTTATCGAGAAAATACCATACAACACTACATAGTATTAATGTGTGAAGGTACCAATAAGGGCCCAAGGGAGCAATAAAAATCTTTTTGATGAAAATCCAAGGGGTAAGTTCCGTAATATGTTCTCTTATCGGTAAAATAAATGCCATAAAAGTATAGCCGGATTCCATAACCATATAAGGTATAAAAATCCATATCATCATTTGCAAGAATGAAGAAGTCTTTTTTTCGTATTCAGCAGATAGCCTGATATAATAAGGAAACCGGGCATATGAAAAGTGTAAACCACAGATTTCACATAAGGATATTTATCTCCAATATAGACCAAATGAAATATGATCATTAAAATAATGAACACACATTTTAAGTAGTCGAGTTCCTCGATTCTTTTCTCCATAGCAAAGTTCGTATAATTTTTTATGCAATATGAATCGCCGCGAAATTAAACAAAAGTTTTAAAACATTCCTCGTAATAACAATGTTAAATTCTAATGTCGATTTTCTGATATTTCGCGAATGGATGAAACAAATGTGTATTCCGTACCGGTAATTGAAGTGATAACCAATATCAACAAAAACAAAGTTTTTTCGTCGGAATCTTATTTTTTGTCCTTCAGCAACGTTTCCAAAAGAGCATTTTTCTCTTTCTCCAGCTCGAGCATCCGTTCGTACAGGGCAGTTTTCTCATTGGACAATTCGATGAACCGGTCAACTGGATCGGGGTTATTATTGATATCTCCATCATTATAATAAATACCAGCCATACAACCTTTCTCGAACGTATTGTTTTCAATGATGAAAGTTACCGGGTCTTCCTTCAGTTCCTTGATCAGTTCGGGAGCCACGTTGAGGGCTTTGGCAAAACGTTCGATTACATCGTCGTTGAGGACTTTTCTCTGTTCGTAAGTAGAAATCAGCGCTTGGCTGAGTCCCATCATGGAGGCCAGTGCTTCTTGCTTTATCCCCAGCGTGTGCCGGAAACGCTTAACGGCGTGCCCGTGGTGAGTGTTTTTTGATGTTTGTTCCTTTGTTTCCATATATCTCCGGATATTGTTACCGCAAATATATGCAAAAAACGGGATACATTGATAACTATCAACGCGAAATTGATAACTATCAATGCACTTCTTAACAGATACTTCATAAAATCTCATTTACTTTGGGCATTTAACAAACGATAAATAAATTAAAAAATAAAATGCTATGGGACCATAACAGAATTTAGAATGAATTGTTACCTTTGTACCGTAAAATACGGTACAAAATAATATAGCGCTTTTTTGGTCTTTATAACGAATCCGCAAAATTCAAATCAGGAGACCAGGAATGGAAGCGCCCTTAGCAATAAGGGCGTGGACATTGTTCTATTCTCCTGGAAGGCCCTTGCGGAGCCTGTTATAAGGAATAGCGACAATCGTCCACGCCTCTTTTTTTATATCCCCGCATATACATTAAAGCCACACCGAATAAGATTCAGCAGTCCGGCTATCGACTCTCTTATTCTTTCTTCGCCCGTACGATTGCCCGCTACTGCACCGGGTTTCAGTTACCTGCAAACTTTTTCCTCTTTCAGCCGGCATTAGCCGGAAATATCCGTTTAATTTTTCAATAAACGCCGACAAGGCATTTGCCGTTTGTAACGGATCAAATTTGTAGTCGGCTTGTAAACATTAACATATACTATGATGGAAAAAAACAAATCTAATTATCCTGAATTTTACCTGTCGTTATCCGTCTTACGGGATATATACGCACGATGCCGGTTGTTATTCCTGCTATTGGCGGGATCCTTTCTTTTTATAAACTCTATTTATGCGCAAACAGTCACCGTGACCGGAAAAGTCGTTGATGAAGATGGAGATCCGCTTATAGGAGCAAATATCATTGAAAAAGATAATCCTTCGAACGGGACCGTTACCAATGAGGATGGCTACTACAGCATTCAAACGGACAAAGGCCATACGTTGCGTTTTTCCTATATAGGGTTCCTCACAAAAGAAGCAATTGTACAAGGCAATATCCTCAACATCACGATGGAAAGTAGTTCTATAGCCATGTCGGAGTTGATGGTGGTAGCTTACGGTACCACCGACAAGCGTACCTACACCGGCTCCGTGGCTACCGTTAACGCAGAGAGTATAACCAGAAACAGATCGAATAACGTGTTATCAAGCCTTCAAGGCCTTGTGCCGGGCATCCAGCTGGAAAATAAATCCCGGAGAGGAGGACAAAGCACGCCGGAGATAGTGATCAGGGGAGCCTCTTCCATCAACGCAAGCATACAACCCTTGTACATCATTGACGGGGTTCCGAATGATGCGATGAGACACCTGAATCCCGACGACATCGAATCCATATCCGTCCTGAAAGATGCCGCGGCTATCTCCCTTTATGGGGCGAGGGCGACAAACGGGGTTATCCTCATCACCACAAAGCAGGGAAAAAGGACAGGCGACCGGGTCGTAGTCTCCTATACCGGCCAGTTTGGCTATTCCACCCGCTCCGGCCGCGATTACGAACAGGTGTCACCGAATGAATATTATGAGTTGACCTGGGAAGCGATGCGGAACGGAGCAATCGATGACGGGGGGTTACTTACGGCAGGAGGCAAGTCTTATAAAACCCCGGAGGAGTACGCCACAAACGAGCTTCTTAACACGCTGGGATATAATGCCTTTAATATGAACAACCCGGTGGAAATGGACGGGAGGCTACATCCCGATGCGCAACTGCTGTGGTGGGAAGATTACAATAAAAAACTGCTGGGCACCGGATCACGGAACGAGCATTCTTTCAGCATTAGTGGGGCATCCGAGAGGATTAGTTACTACCTTTCGACCGGTTATTTGAATCAGCGGGGAATTGAACCCGGGAACCCCGGTTTTGACAGGTTTACCACCAGATTGAACTTTACGTATAAAATCAATAACAAGGTCTCGGTAGGGACAAATATCAGCGTCAGTTCTTCCAACTCCCGGACAACCGGCATCGACAACGGATATGCAGATTTCACGACGTACGCACGGCTCACGCCGGGGTTATACCCCCTATACAAAAGGGATCCGGCAGGCAAGTTGGTTTACGGCGAGGATGGCAATCCCATTCTTGACTTTGGGAACGGCCCGTCGGATCTGATGAACTCCCGTCGCCCGGACGTTACCGGGACAGGGCCCGCTCATGGCGTAAACCCGCTGGGAACGCTGGACCTTAATAAATCGACAAGCAAAGGAAATTATATCTTTACCAACTATTACTTTGATTATGATATTCTTGAGAACCTGAACTTCAAGGCAAGTTATTCCAGAAACATCTCCACCGATAAGTCATCGGTTTACCGCAACAGGACAATTGGCTCGGCGACATCTACCAACGGCGCCATGGACGTGACGACATCCGAATATGTCAACTGGACCACCAACGGAATCCTCACCTACAATAAAAACTGGGACAATAAACATAACCTGAAACTGATGGCCGGTACGGAAATCAACGAATGGAGCACATCGAACATGAGTGCGTCGGTCAGAAACTTTGCTTTTGAAGGAATGGACGAACTGGTAAACGGTTCGGATATTGTGAGGCCGGGCCTCGGCCCCGGCACATCATCGGAACAACGTTTGGTTGGCTTCTTTTCGAGGGCCGAATATAATTTTCTCAACAGATATTTCCTTTTGGGAAGCATCAGGAGAGACGGCTCTTCCAATTTTCATCCCGATACCCGCTGGGGTAACTTTTGGAGCCTTGGCGCCGGATGGCTTGCGTCGGAAGAAACGTTCCTGAAAGACATCAATTGGATCTCATTGTTAAAATTCAGAGGCAGCTACGGGACTTCCGGCAATATCGGCTCGCACGATTACAGGGCCTATTACAAGTCAGGCTATTCGTTTCTGGGACAATCGGGCGTTTATATTTCCAGTATGCCCAACCGTTTCCTGAAGTGGGAAGTGAACAAGCAGTTAAATCTCGGCTTAGATGCAAATTTTATCAAAAACCGCATTTGCCTCTCTGTCGACTTGTATAACCGGGTAACGGACGATCTGTTTTACAACGTGCCCTTATCGCCATCCATAGGATTCAGCCAGGTACTCCGTAACATCGGCTCGTTAAGTAACAAGGGAGTTGAGCTTTCACTGACTACTGAAAACATTACCACACGGGATTTCAACTGGACCACTAATTTCAACATCGCCCACAACAAGAACAAGATACGATCATTGAATCAGGATGAGTTCGTTACAGGGTACAGAATCTATAAAGTGGGACAAAGCACAACCGAATTTTATATTGCAGAATATGCCGGTGTAAACCCCGAAAACGGGAAATCCCGGTGGTATATTGATGAGGTGGATGAGACCTCCGGAGAAAAAACCGGTAAACGGGTAACCACGGAGAACTTTAACGAAACCAGCTACAAATCGGTCCGCCTGGCAGATGGTTCTTACAAGGTATTCAGGGACCTCGGACGTAAACCGGCCGGAAATTTCACACCAAAAGTAACGGGAGGATTTCTCAATTCTTTCCGTATAAAGAATGTGGATTTTAGTTTTCTCTTCAATTATTCACTCGGATCCAAAGTTTTAATGATGGATTATGCTGCCTTGACATCCTCGGCCGGAGGGGTGTTTCATAAAGACATGCTGAACAGGTGGCAGCAACCGGGCGATGTAACTTCCATTCCCAAGTTGACAACATACAAAACAGGGAATTATACCGGAAGCAGTTCCTATATCTCTACTTTCTATTTGCGGAAAGGGGACTACCTGAAGTTGAAAAACGTAACTTTGGGATATACATTGCCCGCCAACACCACCAACGCGTTCCACATCTCCTCGACCAGAGTTTACATGCAGGCCGACAATGTTTTTTATCTCAGCCATGAGCGGGGATTCGATCCCGAACAGGTTTCCATGGGTCTCGTCAACACCATCTACCCTGCACTGGCCACCTATTCAGTGGGAATAAAATTAGAATTTTAAAAATAAAAATTGACGTATGAAAAAAAATATAATTACAGCAGTCATTCTTTGCCTTATCACTTCCTTGACCGGATGTGATGATTTTCTGGATGTCGTGCCTCGCGATAAAGTTTCGTCCGACATCGTTTTCAACAGCGACAAATCTACAGAGGTGGTGCTAAACGGCGTCTATGACCATATGACATATGCCGCCGAAGGGTTTTTCATATATGCTCCAAGCCTCGGGATCCACAATTTTATCGTTTCAGGAGATTGGATGGGACAGGATGTTATCCCCAAAAGCAGCATCACACAATGGCAGGCCGATGATTACAGCTTCACCTCGCGCGGTATGGAGAAAGATCGTCCCCGGTTCTTCTGGTCCTATTGTTACAGCCATATTAATGTACTGAACGATTTGCTGGCCCGAATCCCATCCATGCAGGGAAGTCCTTCTGCTAAAAAACAAATAGAAGGAGAAGCGCGGGGGCTGAGGGCCTATAACTATTTCTTGCTTACACAATGGTTTCAACAGACATATTTGATTGATCCACAGGCACCCGGCGTGCCCCTTTATCTGGAGAGTGCAATCGACCCAAAACCACGCGCTTCAATGGAAGAGAACTTCAAGGCCATCATACAGGATCTGCAGTGGGCGATTCAAAATATGAGTGAGGAAAGAAGGGGCGGTTCAAAATATGTAATCGGCAAAGATGTGGCAAAAGGGTTACTCGCCAAGGCATATCTGGAAGTGGGCCAATACGCCGAAGCGAAGGTCCTCGCGGAAGAGTTGGCATCAAAATACCCGCTGATGACGGAAGAAGAATATAAAAAGGGTTTCAGTGACGTGGACGTATCGGAATGTATCTGGGGATTGCCTGTTTCCACAAAAAACATGAATGCCAATTATTGCTTGCAGACGATCTGGTCCCACCCCCGCAAGCATAAAAGATGGTCCAATAATTTTGTCTTTTTGAACGATTTATTTGTGGAATTGTTCTCTGAGAGCGATATGCGAAAAGGGCTTATCTCACTAAATCCGGTTGCCGGAGATGCGGAGAGGTATCCCGAACGGAAATATGTGAGTTCAAAAATCATGGATCCCGACGATGCCCAAAAACTGCCGGACGTCTTGCTGATGAGGAGCAGTGAAATGATTCTCATTCAAGCCGAATGTGCAGCCCGGATGAACCAATCCCCCGAAGCCCAAACGATTTTATTCCGGCTTCAGAAGCATCGCGATCCAAATGCGATAATCAGCACGGCAACCGGAGAGGAGTTGCTGGACGAGATCCTGATAGAAAGGCGGAAGGAACTTTACGGGGAAGGATTTGCGATAGGGGACATAAAGCGTATGCGCAAACCGTTAATAAGGAAAGGATTGCACACGATAAAAGGCGTCGGGGCTACCGGCGTACTATACCCGGCGGACAGCCATGAATTCTTTCTGCAAATTCCGCAAGACGAAATACAAACCAATCTTGAGATCATACAGAATCCATAATTATAAATAATAACAAAAATGAAACAATTAATCCAAACACTGTTTTTTTTACTGCTGGCTACTGTCGTGTATGCGCAGGAAAGTACCATTACCGTCCGCGGAACCGTTAAATTTCCGGATGAAAAGTTTCCCATCCTTATCTACTATACTGACGGTCCGGAGAGAATCGATATTGATTCAATTCCACTGAAAAATGACAACTCGTTCGAGAAGAGAATTACGTTGCCCCATCCCGGCGTTTACAGAATTGACGTGCAAAAATGGGAGAACCTCTCTTTCTGGGGTGAAGATGAGGACATCACGGTAAATTTCAGGGGTAGTGATACGGCACGGGTGAAAATCAAGAACCCTCCTTACGAGTTTATTGAAAACGCGGGGCCTAACAATCAATTGATGAACCTCCTCAACTATTTCAATTACAGAAGTTATCAGACAATGATTCAGGCAGGCCAGGAAAGCTACCGTGCCATGAAAAGTGATTCCGAAGAATGGAAAGAATACGCGAATGAGGGTTACGCCAGAAATGAGGATAACACGCTGGCAGATTATATATTCCTTGCTAAAAATTACAGCGGAAGGAACAGCGCCGTGGCCCTGCTCCCGTATTTAAGAAATACGCCGGTCAAAGATGAGTTAATAGCCAGGCTGGAAACGACAAAAAGCAATTACTATCCGTTTGTACAATATAAAAAGGAGGAGAAGGAGAGAGTTGAAAAACTGAGTAATTTACAACCAGGGATGAAAGCTCCTCATTTTTCACTGCCTGCACCGGACGGTATTCAAAAATCAGGGCCGGAAAATTACAAGGGGAAATACCTGTTGATTGACTTCTGGGCATCGTGGTGCGGTCCTTGTTTAAATACCATTCCCCACCTGAAAGAGATTTACAGCAAGTATAACGCAAAAGGGCTGGAGATTTTGTCCGTTTCTATCGATGACAAGGAGGATGCCTGGAAAAAAGCCCTGGCAAAACAACAGATGCCGTGGGACCAGGTCCGCGCGCCCAACTCGGGCAAGGAGATCATGAAGGATTATCAGTTTTCCGGTATTCCCCATCTTGTATTGTTGGATAAGGAGGGAAAGATTATTGAACGGTGGATCTCCCCGGAAAAACTGGAAGGATTACTAAAAGAAAGACTCTACAAATAAACAGGCTAAATCGAATCGTAAAAGGATCGGGTGACTGCCTGGTCCTTTTCAATTTTATATAGCGCCTGACAAGCAAACAATGATATTTAACGCAACAAAAATCTTTATAATTATATGAAATCACTAACCACCCTCTTTGGCTTTCTGTTCCTTTTAACCTCCCTCACCTTTGCTCAGGACGAGGCGACGTGGAGCTTTTCTCTGGAAGACAAAGGAAAGGGAGAGATAGATCTGGTTGCCGAAGCGAAAATAAAAAAAGGATGGCATCTTTACGATACGGATATACCCGACGGAGGCCCCAGTCCCACTCAACTCAGCTTCGATAAGGTCACCGGAGCGGAACCTGTCGGTGAATTCCATGCTGATGGCAAGCAGGCAACAGTGAAGTACGATGCTATCTTTCAGATGAACATAGGTACGTTTCAGGACAATGCCCGGTTTGTACAACGACTAAGAGTGACTGACAAAGCCGGCTTCTCAATACAGGGCGATGTGCGTGCCCAGGCATGTGACAACAGTAGCTGCACCCCTCCCTTGCCGCACGATTTTTCCTTCACGGCGGCAGAGCTGCCGGCCACGATCACCGTTGCCGCACCCACTGTATCTGCGGCAAGCGAAACAAGTTTGCCGCTTACAACCCTGTCTCCGGCACAAGTTGCGGACAGCCTGCAAGTGTCAGCGCCCATTGCTGCTATCTCGGCGGAGATTGACGGCGATGGGCTTTGGACACCTGTGATTGATGAGTTGCAGGTTTTCGGAGTAAAAGGGGGCACCACCGGCATGTCTCTGTTTTGGATTTTCTTCTCCGGGTTTATCGGCGGGCTTATTGCGTTGGTTACTCCCTGTGTATGGCCCATGATACCAATGACCGTAAGCTTTTTCCTGAAACGGAATAAAACAGAAAAGAAAAAGGCCGTCACTGAAGCGCTGGTTTATGGCAGCGCCATCATTGTGATATATGTAGTGATGGGGCTTCTTATTACCGGGATCTTCGGTGCTAGCGCCCTGAACAACCTGGCTACCAGCGCCCTGTTCAATCTGATTTTCTTTGCCCTCCTGGTCGTTTTCGCCATCGCCTTCTTCGGTGGTTTTGATTTAGTGCTCCCATCTAAATGGACAAACAGGATGGACGAGAAAGCGGATAAAACATCCGGGGCACTCAGCATCTTCTTCATGGCTTTTACCCTTGTGCTGGTATCATTCTCCTGTACAGGCCCCATTATCGGGACACTATTGGTGGAAGCGGCAGTATCGGGCAACATCCTGGGGCCCGCCATCGGCATGCTGGGGTTTGCCATTGCCCCGGCCATTCCTTTTGTGCTTTTTGCCATCTTCCCGTCATGGTTAACCAACCTGCCCAAGTCCGGCGGATGGCTTAACTCGGTAAAAGTGGTGTTGGGGTTTCTCGAGCTGGCGTTGGCTCTTAAGTTCCTGTCTGTTGCCGATCTGGCATACGGATGGGGTATATTCGACCGGGAAGTATTTCTGGTGCTATGGATTGTGATCTTTACCCTGCTGGGCATCTACCTGCTCGGGAAACTCAAATTTCCCGGCGACAACGATCTGCGGCATATCACTGTACCGCGACTATTCCTTTCTATCATCTCGCTCGCCTTCGCCATTTATATGATTCCCGGATTATGGGGCGCACCGTTAAAAGCTACCAGCGCCTTCTCTCCTCCCTTATATACTCAGGATTTTAACCTGTACAACGGTGAGGTGCATGCCCGGGCGATGGATTATGAAACCGGTGTCGCCATGGCAAAGCAACAGGACAAGCCGGTACTGATAGATTTTTCCGGTTACGGCTGTGTGAATTGTCGAAAAATGGAGGCATCGGTATGGACCGACCCCCGCGTGAAAAATATCCTTGATAATGAATATATCCTTATTACATTGATGGTGGATGATAAAACACGCCTGCCCGAAATTATTGAGGTGAATGAAAACGAGAGGACAACACGACTGAAAACGGTCGGAGACAAATGGAGTTACCTGCAGCGTCACAAATTCGGAGCCAATGCTCAACCTTATTACATCGCCCTGGATCATGAGGGGAAACCGCTAAGCCCTTCGTATGCCTATGATGAGAGTGTGGAGAAATATTTAGAATTCTTGCAGGCAGGATTGACAAACTTTAAAAAATAACCGGGTAGGAGGAAAATAAAATGGGTTTCCCTCCTAATCTCGAATAGTCAGGCATCCAGGCTTGTATTGGGCAATAGGCCTGTTCATATTGAGAAATAGCGGTTAGGGGTTTTCATGTCTGATAAAACGTCCCTTGTTGTTGCGGCAATAAAACGTGTATCGTTTAGAATCGAGTTCAAAAAAAGGAAAAGTTTAGAAAAAAAGAGTAATTTTGTCAAAACAGTAGCTCAGCAAGTAGGTGTATATTACCCTGATATTCATTAATGAGTATAACAAATAAAAAATAGCTTTATAACTGCAGTTGAAGAAATATTTGATCACATAAACGGAGTAAGTATTCATCTTATGAACATCAAAGAAATTATAAGACAGCCCGAAGGCAGACGTTTAGAATTCAAGGAAATCCTTCCCGAGAATGCAGACTTGGCCAATACGATCATTGCTTTTGCAAATGATGCCGGTGGAGAACTATATATTGGCATTCGGAATAATCCGAGAGAGATTGTCGGACTTCCTGAAGAAGAGCTTGTGAGTACAGAGGAGCAAATAAGCAACATTATATTTGATCGTTGTTATCCCGTAATTCTGCCGGACATTACTTTTCTGACAGAGGATGACAAGCATATTATACGGGTAACTGTATATCGGGGTAGCGCATTGCCTTATTATCGGAAAGATAAGGGTAAGTTAAAAGGGACTTATATTCGGGTCGGTTCCTCCAATCGTTTGGCAGATGGAGAAATTATAGCTGAACTAGAACGTAGAAAACGAAATATATCATTCGATAGTGAATTGATAATGGACAAACCCGCAAGTGAGTTAGACATTGAGAATTTCAAACAGGAATATCAAGATAAGGCGGGAGGTATTCTGGATATTCAAACCCTTCGTAAGTTGGAACTTGTCAAAGAGATGAACGGAACGGAATATCCGACGAATGCTTTGGTACTGTTCTCGGATGATGAACTTCGTCGTTCACTGTTCCCTTTTGTCAAGGTAGAATGTGCAAGGTTCAAGGGCATTACCTCGGATGAATTTATTGACCAGAAAAGTATTTTAACCAATATTGCTACCCAGGCAGAAGAAGCTTACAATTTTGTGTTGCGTCATATAAACAAAGGTGCTGTTCGTGAAGCTTGACTATGCTGCGCAGCAAGAGTTAGGGCCAGAGTTGCAGGAGGAGTTACAGCAAGAGTTACAGCAAGAGTTACAGCAAGAGTTACAGCAAGAGCTACAGCAAGAGCTATATAATCCTTCGCTGTATTTAGAAGTACTTTCCAGAATAGTGGAATCACCTCTTTCTCGAAAAGAAATATCAGAGGGATTTGGACAGAAACAAATATCTGGACAATTAAACAAGATACTGTCAAAATTGGTTGAAGATAAATTGATAGAACACACGATTCCAGAAAATAAAAATCACCCTGACCAAAAGTTTAGGATAACAAAACGGGGAATTCTCTTTTTAGAATTGTTGAAGAAGTAAGAATAGCTGCTCAATTGATGGGGGTAGCAAAGAAAATGTGGCAATTCCCTTTCTTTAACAAAGAATGGAAAAGGATTACTGAAGGATAACCATAAGTTGTTATCGAGCATATTGACCGTAATGTTTACAAAATATAGTCCTGCTTATCTTGATCGCTATTCGTCTGAAAATATCGGATTTGTTGGTATTGGTTTTAATCTTGTGCTACTGGATAGATACGGGAAGAAAGACCAAAGAGATACATTCTATTCGTACGAATAGTTTAGGTTTATTTTACAGATCCGTTGATTGTCTGTCAACTTTTGAAAATTTCTTGCGGAAATTTGATGGAGTATAACCTGTGTTTTTTTTGAAAATCCGGTAAGCATTCCTTACATCATTAAAACCGGTTTCAATAGCTATATCCAATAAGTTTTCCTGAGTTGTCAATAATTTATAAGCGAGATATTCTGTTTTCTTTTCCAATATAAATTGGTAAATGGTGATACCCATTGCTTCCTTGAACTTTTTTTCAAGGTTTCTTCGTCCAAGCGGAACAATTTGTGTCAATTGATCAATGGATATATCAGATGTGAAATTTTTCTCAAGATGTTCAATTATCTTTGCAATATATTTGTTTGAAATATTATATTTTTCCGTAGATTGTCGTTGTTCAATGCGTATCGGCTTTTTAATGATGTTGAAAGGAATATTTTTTTTATTTGTAATCAGTGTATGAAGTTTCTTGCCTGCAATATATCCGATATTTTCATCGTCGGTTACAATAGAAGAGATGGATGGATAAGACAAGTTACAGATAAGTTCGTCATTATCAACTCCCAGTAAAGATATTTCATTCGGAATGTCGATATTGTTTATTTTACACATTTCGGCTACCTGAAGAGCGAAATAGTCGTCACAAGCAAAGAGTGCAACCGGTTTTGGAAGCGATGACAACCATTCATTCAACTCTATATGGCTTCGGCTCCATTGACTATTGGTTAAATATTCCGATTCAAAATAATAATAATTTCCTCCTAATTTCTCTACTTCGATACGATATCCTTCTGCTCTCCCTTTTGACCATAAAAAATTCTTGTTGCCGTAAAAAGCAAAATTTTTAAATCTTTTTTTTGCAAAAAAATTAGCAGCTATCGCGCCCACTTCCATATAATCGCCGGATATTTTTGAGAACCAATCGGCATCATCTTCATAATTTTGAAGAAACACAGGAATATCCAGTTTCGCTAAAAATTTAATCTCATGGTATTCCCACTGAACAATAATCGCATCGATCCCCCACTCCTTGATTCGTTCCACGACTCCCTCTTCGCCGTACAGCATTTTATAATACAAAGGTAACCGGTAGAATATCCAAGGGCCATTTTCATGAGCATAACGAATCAGTCCGGACAGAAAGCGGCGGCTGAACTCAGTGGCAGAATCTATAAGAATAAGTATCTTGACCATTGCTTGTTTTTAAGGGGATCCTCTTTGACCAGATTTACATTAATGTTGTCATTTAACAGTAATAAGTGGTATAATGTTCTATAATCGGTATTATTTCTATGAATATATTCGGGATATGTCGCATGTTATTCGCTAATTATCTTATAAAATGTTAAATTAGAACCCTATCTTTGTAAAAATTAATGCCGGTCATGCAATATATGGACAAGATCTACTAAAAGTTATAATTAGATAATTTAATAACAAAATTAAATGTATACCTATGGAACGAATGATTCGAAAATTGTTTTTAATAAGCGCATGTTTCTTATTTTTATCAATCCCTACTTATAGTCAGGGTGCGTCTATCAGACAGGGTACTGTTACCGATAAAGTAACGAAAGAAACTTTACCCGGAGTCCAAGTAATAGTAAAAGGTACATTCAAGGGAGGAGTGAGTGATATGGATGGAACTTTTAAAATTGAAGCAAACAATGATGATTATCTGGTGTTTAGTATGCTCGGTTATGAATCTAAGGAGATTCCTGTAGCGAACAAAACATCTTTCACTGTTGAATTAATTCCTACCACTTACGATCTTGGAGAGGTTGTGGTTACTGCGTTGGGTATTGAACGAAAAACCAGAACGCTGTCGTATTCAACTCAACAGATAGAGGGTTCAATAGGAGAGATAAAGGATAACAGTTCTAATATCTTAAGCAGTTTGTCGGGGAAAATATCGGGAGCGGTGATAACTACTGCCGCAACTGGTCCCGGTGCGGCGGCCCGTGTTGTGCTTCGGGGTAACCGCTCCATCAGCGGAAATAATACAGCACTGATCGTGATTGACGGTGTTCCATATGATAATACTTCATACGGGCAAGCTACGGGTACCATGTATAACTACGGTGGGGGCGACGGTGCCGTGAATATCAATCCCGATGATGTAGCTTCGATCAATGTTCTGAAAGGTCCGTCTGCCGCCGCGTTATACGGCAGCAGAGCCGCTAACGGCGCAATCATAATAACCACGAAACAAGGAAAAGAGGGACGTCTAAAAATAGATTTTAATAGCGGTATGTCCGTGGACAAGCCTAATTTATTAATCAACTTCCAGAATACATACGGCAGGGGTAATGGCGGCGTTGCCGCACAAGGAATAGGTGAAAGTTGGGGTGCAGCAGCTCAGACCTATTCCACCAATGTGAAAGATTTTTTTGAAACCGCTTACTCTTTTAATAATACGGTAAGCCTGTATGGGGGCACGGATATGATGCAGGGATTTGCTTCTTATACCAATAACTCTGTAGAGGGCATGATACCTGGTAATAAATTGGAAAGGAATACAATGAACCTGAGAATAAATACTCAGTTTCATTCCAGACTCACAACCGATGCCAAGATCACGTATGTGAATCAAAAAGTGAAAAATCGTCCGCGTTTAGGAGATGCAGGAACACCCATAGAGGCATATATTATGCCGAGAGATATGAGCGAACAGGAATTGAAAGAATATGAAACAATCAACCCGAACAACGGGCAACCGGTACGAAAATACTGGACGACTTCTTCCATTTACGACAACCCATATTGGAGCACCAACAGGACGTCGGTCAATGAAGAACGTAACCGTGTAACACTATTGGGTTCTGCTAAATATCAGTTGCTGGATTGGTTGAGTATCTTGGGACGGGTGAGTTATGACCGGTATGATGACAAGACAGACGGTTCTTTCTACGACGGTACGGTTTCGTTGGGTGATGTAAAAGCAGGTGGAAAATATTATGAAACAAATTCTCAATACTGGGAAAGAAACTTTGATTTACTCCTGTCGGGGGAGAATACTATCACAGAATATATAAGCCTCAATTACAACTTAGGAACCAGTTTCTTAAAGAGGAAATATGCTACAGTGACAAATATGGCTAACGGGCTTTCTATCCCAAACAAATTCAGCTTAGCTGCAGCAACTACTCCGGCTTTTCAAGACGTTGGAGGATATACCCGGGCTTTGAATTCTGTATATGGTAACCTGCAAGTAGGGTTTAAATCATATTTATTCGTAGATGTAACTGGCAGAAACGACTGGTCATCCACATTACCTTCTCCTCATAAATATTTCTATCCATCTGTCGGTTTATCCGCTATAATATCAGACATGATGGATATGCCCTCCTGGATTAGCTTCGGAAAAATAAGAGCCTCTTATACACAAGTGGGTAACGATCCCGATCCCTATTTACTGAAACAGCAATTTCTATTTGCTTTAGGAGCCGGACAAGGATTTATCTCTCGGAATCAGATAAAGTCAATTCAGGATTTGAAACCAGAAAAAACAAAATCATACGAAGTTGGTTTGGACTGGAGGTTCTTAAATGGTCGCTTGGGGCTTGATGCTACATTGTATAAGAGTAATACTATCAATCAGTTATTGTATGTTGGCTTGCCTATGGCCAGCGGGTTTAACAGGCGGTACATTAATGCCGGAAACATCGAGAACAGAGGAATGGAAATTCAGTTGAACGCTAATCCCATTGAAACGAAGAACTTTAACTGGAGTACCGGCATCAATTTTTCAAGAAATATAAATAAAGTAATTGAACTGGCACCGAACACCACACAGGTTAATATTACCGACAATACGAAATATGCCACAGTGATTGTGAAGGAAGGCAGTTCTTATGGCGATCTATATGGAAGGGCCTGGAAAAAAGATGCTACCACCGGGAAACATATTGTGGATAACAGGGGATTGCCGATAGTAGAGTCAAACCAGAAACTTGGAAATTTTAATCCCGATGCTATGTTGGGATGGAGTAACAGGTTGAGTTATAAAAATTTTAAAGTTTCATTCCTGATCGATGCTCGTATCGGAGGAGAGATGGTCTCCGGAACCGATGCTTATCTTGCAGCCTATGGAGTTGCCGGCTATACTGAAAAATTCAGGGAAGGGGGGCTGGTACTTGATGCCGTAAAGGTCGATGGCTCTGCTAATACTACCGCTATTACTTCTCAACAATTATGGACTACCGTTTCCCAGAATGGGCGTGATGCTTGGGGTGATTTCTTTACATATGACATGACCAATGTGCGCCTCAGGGAGTTATCGGTCGGATATGATTTTCAATTGAAAGAAACAGCTGTCATTGAATCCGCGTCACTCTCCATCACAGGAAGAAACCTGTTGTTTTTCTATAGAGGAAAATCGATAATGAATATTAACGGTATCGATAAAAGAGATAACCCTACAGATCCGGATACATCCTTGGGCGCCGGAAATTATCAAGGAGTAGAATTGGGGTTGCCACCGCTGTCAAGAACAATTGGACTTAATCTTAAATTAACTTTTTAATAATTGTAACAATGAAAAAATATATATCCTGTTATGTTATATCTCTCATACTATTAATGGGCTGTACGGGAGACTTTGAAAAAATGAATACCGATCCTAATAATTTAACGGAAGTAGGTCCACGTGAGATGCCGTTCATGTTCGCTAAGGCGCAATCAGCATCGGCCTTAAATCGTAGCTTTTATCAAACTGTACAGAATCTCGGTGCAGACCTGTATGCCCAGTATTTTGCACTGACAAGCACATCCTTCTCCACTGACCGTTACGTGCTTGTTCCCGACTGGCAACGGCGTTTCTGGACGGTGGTCTATGTAGATACAGCACCGCAATTGAAAGCAATTAAAGAGAACGCAGAGTCCGGTTCCGGAGAAGCTGCTTTGGCTGATATCCTATGGGTGTATGCTTTTCATAGACTAACCGATCATTTTGGCCCTGTTCCCTATTTTCAGGCTGCCGAACCGGTTGAAATTATTCCTTACGATTCACAGGAAAAAATATACGATGATTTTTTTACCCGATTAGAATCGGCTGTTAAAACCCTTAAAGGATTACCGGATGGAACAACAGTCTTCAAGGGTTATGAGCTGATGTATGACGGAGACATTAAGAAATGGATCGCTTTTGCAAATACATTACGTCTTCGTTTGGCATTACGTATATCGAAAATAGATCCGGCTCGGGCTAAGATTGAAGCAGAGGCTGCCGTTACCGCGGGAGTACTGATGAATAATTCTCAGAATGCATTTTTAAAGAAGGCAGAACCGGGTAATGATACAAACGGTTTGTCACAGGTAGCGGCATGGAATGAGTTTGCGATGAGTTCTACTATGGCATCTTATTTGAAAGGCTATGAAGATCCGCGTCTGTACGTCTATTTTCAACCCAATATTACTACCGGAGCGTATACGAGTTTAAGAAACGGGCTGCCGGCCACCTTGTTGGGGAAGGCGAGGAATACCCCTTCGCAGAACTCCAATGTGGGAACTTATTGGGTTACACCCAAAAATGATAAAACTTTTAACCCGAATCTTACGGCTCCGTTTCATGTGATGTGCGCGGCAGAAGCTTATTTCTTAAGAGCGGAAGGAGCTTTGAATGGATGGAGAATGGATGGAACCGCCGAAGAGTTATATAATAAAGGTATTGAAACAAGTATGAAGCAATGGGGAATTAGCCCGGACGATATTGCCGGATATATCCAGTCTGATAAGCAACCTATTGCTCCGGATGATGACCAAAATTCACCAGCAGTGGCCTCTATCCCCGTAAAATTCAGTAACAATGTTGCTGAGCAACGTCAACAAATTGGTACCCAGAAGTGGTTAGCCATTTTTCCAAACGGTATGGAGGCTTGGGCGGAGTTTAGAAGATCGGGTTATCCGCTCATGTATCCGGTATATCAATCGGACAATCCTCTGCTTCCACAGGAAAGTTTTATCAAAAGACTGCCTTTCCCGTTAACAGAAGAGGCGAACAATAAAACCGAACTGGAAAAAGGTAAGGCTCTTCTGGGTGGTCCAGATAATGTCGCAACCAACCTTTGGTGGGATGTGGACTAACCCGGTTACGATATGTTTACTTATTATAGAGTAAGGGATATAGACAACAAAATTTGGTATATAATTAATAAGGAATGACAACTGAAATCAAACAATTCAAGAAAGAAAATCTTACCGTCCGTATTTTCACGGATGAGGCTTCTGCTGGAAAAGGCAGTGCGGACTTTGTGGCCAAACATTTAGATGGCGCTATTCAAGCCAAAGGACATGCCAATTTGATCCTGGCTACCGGCGCGTCGCAATTTGCCTTTATTGAGGCTATGAAAAACCTTTCCATCGATTGGGGCAAAATTACCGTATTTCATTTGGATGAATACAAAGATCTGCCTGAAACACATCCGGCCAGTTTCCGAAAATATCTGAAAGAAAGAATCCTCGATGTGGTAAAACCATTTCAGGTTTATTATATTAATGGCGATGCAAAAGAAATCGAACGTGAAGTAGCCCGGTATGAGGAACTATTAAAAGCAGCTACAGTGGATGTTGCTTGCATAGGCATCGGAGAGAATGGTCATATCGCCTTTAATGATCCCGAAGTAGCTGATTTTAATGATCCGGCATTGGTGAAAATAGTGCAGTTAGATAATACCTCACGCCGGCAACAATTGGGGGAGGGATGGTTCTCCACTCTCGAAGAGGTACCAATGGAAGCCATTAGCCTGACGATCCCTGCTATTATGCGTTGCAAAGTAATCAGTTGTATGGTGCCGGATAAGCGAAAAGCCAATGCTGTTTATAATACACTGAATGCGGAAATATCGACTGCATGTCCGGCAACGATTTTAAGAAGGCATCCTCATACAGTATTGTTTTTGGATGAAAACTCCGCCTCTCAATTAAAATGAAACGAAATCTGTTTGTTTTGCTGTTTATCGTTATACTCTGTACAGGTATCCGGGGACAAAATGATCTCCCGGATATCTTTACCGGTAACAGGAATAACGATTTGATAAGTTTCTCTCTTAAGAGAGAGGCAGCGAAAGCCTACAACCTGTTACAGCTCCCTCAAAGTAAGGATGAATGGATCACACGGAGAGAAGAATTAAGAGATAATATCCTTCAACACGCAAGAGTGTCTTATAATCCTGATTTGCCTTTAGCATATAAGGAAACAGGTAATTACAAAAAGGATGGATTTTCTATTAAAAATATATACTTTCAGACACAACCGCATGTATTCGCTACGGCTAACTTGTATATTCCTGACGGAAATGGCCCTTTTCCTGCGGTAGTTGTGGCAATGGGACATTCACGCAACGGGAAATTGTATCCTGAGTATCAGGCATTGGGGCAAACATTGGCTTTGAACGGTTATGTTGCCATTGCTATTGATCCCTGGGGTGCAGGAGAGCGGACCACAGTTCATGGCGAATTTGAATATCATGGAGCTAATTTGGGTGCGTCTCTGTTGAATGTGGGAGAAACTTTAATGGGAGTCCAGATTACGGACAATATGCGGGCTGTTGACTTGCTCTCATCTCTTCCTTTTGTTGATAACGAAAATATAGGCGCAACGGGAGCGAGTGGGGGAGGTAACCAGGTCATGTGGCTTGCTGCGGCGGATGAACGAATTAAAGCGGTTGTTCCCGTAGTAAGTGTAGGAACTTTCCAGTCGTATATACTGAACAGCAACTGTGTATGTGAAGTATTGACCGGAGGATTGACCTTTACCGAAGAATCGGCGGTATTGGGTCTTATTGCACCCCGGGCACTGAAAATTTGCAGCGGACTGAGAGATTCAAATTTGGCATTCCATCCACAGGAAATGTTGAGAAGTTTCAATGAGGCAAAGGCTATCTATAGATTATATGATGCTGATAACAGACTATCCTATCAGATATTTGATACGCCTCATGGTTACTTTCCCGAAATGAGGGAAGCCATGCTTGGGTGGTTCGATCTCCATTTGAAAAAAGAGGGCACAGGTGCTCCGAAGAAAGAAAAGCAGTTTGTTCCGCTGCCTGAGTCCGAGTTAATGGTCTTTTCCAAAGGACGACGCCCGGTAGAGGTTGTTTCTACCGGAGATTATTGTTTTTACCAAGGTTCACTACTGAGAACAAAGATGTTGTCGGATAACAATATGGATGTTCAGGAAAAAAAGGAGGAATTAAAACAGATACTGAGGATATCGGGCAACAATGATTTGAAAGATATTCACAAATTATCAAATTCAAATGATTGGGCACGGTATATTTTAGAAACTACAACCGGGGACCTTATACCTATATTACTTTACTTACCTCATATAAATAGCACCGAATATGTTTTGATTGCTAATTCAATGGGAAAGAAAGGGATTACTCAGGAGGCGATTGAGCAATTAATAAAAAGAAAAAACGGTATTTGTATCGTAGATCTATGGGGTATTGGAGAGAGTATCTCTTCTGAGGCCAAACGTATTGACGGCTTATTACCTGAATTTCACACTTTATTCCGTTCTGCACTGTGGTTAAACCAAACTATGCAAGGAATTTGGATTGAGCAGTTGGATATTGTTTTGAACTGGCTGATAAATTCATATCAGATAAAAGAAATCACTATTGATGCCGATAGAGAGTTGGCCGTAGCAAGTGTATTGTCTTCTGTCCTCGGCAATAAGGCCGATAAATTAATTCTCAGGGAGATGCCATTGAGTTATTTATTTGATAAATCTGGCAATATCGATTATTTTTCCATGGCTATTCATATTCCTGACTTTTTACTCTGGGGAGATATGTCGCTTGCAGTTGCTATGTGTAATAAAGATATTACCTTTATTGATCCGGTAACCATTTCCGGAAGAGAGTTAAGTAGCAAAGAAGTTGAAGAGTTCAAAAAGGAGCTCAGTCATTTTGATTCACTCTCAAAGAGACGTTCGAAGGTTCATTTTATAAAATAAATATATTTCATCATGCAAATTAATAGAAGAAATTTCCTTAAAGTGGCGGGAGCTACGACCGTATCTGCCATGTTACCGGTCAAAGGAATAGGTAACGGAATACTTGCTGAGAATCAACAATCGGACAAGTCTTTAAAAAAAATATACAACGAAGTTTATAAAAAGCATTCTCAGAAATTTAATATGTGTGGGTATGCTGCTCCAAAACTGGAAACGGTCAGAGTGGGTTTTGTAGGCGTCGGATCGAGGGGAAGTGCTGCTGTAGAGAGGGTAAGCCGTATTGACGGAGTTAAAATTATTGCCATATGTGACGTGCAATCCGAGAATGCCGAGAAAGCGAAAGCGCGTATTCAAACATCGGGACATCCGGCCATTATCTATTCGGGGAAAGAAGATACCTGGATGGAGATGTGCAGGAGAGAAGATATTGATCTTATATATGTTGCTACCCCCTGGGAATTACATGCTCCGATTGGAGTATATTCCATGAGGCAAGGTAAGCACGTAGCATTGGAAATCCCTGCTGCAACTACAGTAGAAGATTGTTGGCAATTAGTAGAAACCTCCGAACACACCAAGAAGCATTGTGTGATCCTGGAGAACTGTTGTTACGATTTTTTTGAGTTACTTACCTTAAACCTTGCACGCAATGGATTTTTTGGTGAAATAGTACATGCCGAAGGAGGATATATTCATGAAATAGGGGAAAGCTTGTTCTTCAGAGGGAAACCCGGACGCAGTTGGCGATTGAATGAAAACATGAGGAGGAACGGGAATCTCTATCCCACACATGGATTGGGGCCAGTGGCACAGATCATGAATATCAACCGGGGAAATCGGATGGAGTATATGGTATCGATGTCATCTGATGACTTTTTGATGGGTCAATATGCTAAAGAGCTCTCCCTGAAAGAGGATTATTTTAAACAGTTTGAAGGTGCCTCATTCCGGGGGAACATGAATAACTCGATCATAAAAACAGTTAAAGGACAAACAATTCTCATTCAGCACGATATCACCACACCCCGCCCTTATTCACGGCTGCATGTCATAAGCGGCACAAAAGCAATAGCCCGGAAATACCCCCTTCCTCCACGTTTATCCATTGCTGAGGATCATAATAACTGGTTGTCTGACGAGAAATTCGAGGAGATTGAAGCGAAATACAATCCCCCCATCATAAAAAAGATGCAGGATATAGCCAAAGAAATCGGAGGACACGGGGGAATGGATTTTCTGATGGACTGGAGATTGATCGATTGTTTAAGAAACGGCCTGCCTGTTGATATGGATGTTTACGACGCTGCCTCCTGGAGTGTTATAGGCCCGTTAAGCGAATGGTCGGTAGCCCATCGTTCGGCGCCGATTGATATCCCTGATTTTACAAATGGAGCCTGGAAAACAAATCAACCCCATGATATCTCTTTAAAGAACGGAGGAACTACGGGAGTTATCGCATAAAATATTTATTGCCGGTCTCTTGATGTTCCCAACTTCCATGAATGGTCAGCGGGAAAATTAATAATTACAAATAGCATTTTCTTAATGGACAGAAAAGTTTTTTATATCTCAATGGGTATTTTGGCCGTTATGTACTTTGTCTTCGGTCTGGTATCATGGATTAATGCAATCCTTATTCCTTACTTCAAAATTGCTCTTGAACTGACACATTTTCAATCATATTTTGTTACTTTTGCCTTCTATATTGCCTATTTTGTGATGGCCATCCCGTCAGGTTTATTATTAAATAGAACGGGATATAAAAAAGGAATCATGTACGGATTCATATTCCTGTCGTTTGGTGCTCTTATCTTTATCCCGGCTGCTTTTATGCGGCAATACGCCGTTTTTCTCGCGGGATTGTATTGCCTGGGAACAGGGCTTGCCGTTCTTCAAACAGCGGCAAACCCTTACGTCACCATGATTGGGTCAATCGACAGTGCAGCACGACGAATGAGCGTGATGGGAATTTTTAACAAGTCTGCGGGCATCATCGCACCTTTGCTTTTTGCGGCAGTAGTGTTCAAATCGGCCGATAATACTACTTTTGCATTACTTGAGGCAGGTACGCTTTCCGATATAGAAAAAAATATTATCCTTCAGGAACTGATTCGAAGGGTGATTGTCCCATATGCCATTCTTGCCATTTTTTTACTATTCGTAGGTATTGGGATAAGGTATTCAGTATTGCCGGAGATAGAGGCCGGAGAAAGTAAGACAGGAGGAGAAGATAATACGAATGTCCCCAGGAAGTCCCTTCTGGATTATCCTTATCTTATCTTTGGAGCTATCGCAATCTTTTTGCATGTGGGTACACAGGTTGTGGCAATAGATACTATTATCAATTATGCCGGGTCGATGGGTATCGGCCTATTGGATGCGAAATTTTTTCCATCCTATACGCTTACATGTACAATTATAGGCTATATATTGGGCATCTTGCTCATTCCCCGGTTTATTTCGCAAAATGCCGCTTTAAAGTTTTGTACTGTGCTCGGGTTACTCCTTTCTTTGGGAGTAGTGTTTGCCAATCATACCGTTTCACTATTCGGACATACGGGAAACATCTCAATATGGTTTCTGGCTTCAATAGGATTTCCTAACGCGTTGATATATGCAGGTATCTGGCCTTTATCGATTCACAACTTGGGTAAATTCACCAAAACAGGATCTTCCCTTTTGATCATGGGATTGAGTGGTAATGCCATCCTGCCACTAATCTATGGTGCGATAGGGGATCATCATGGCTTAAGAGCAGGATATTGGGTGTTGATTCCGTGCTTTCTCTATTTGGTATGGTTTGCTTTTCATGGGCATATGATTAATCATTGGAAAAGAGTAAAATGAAATTCCCGACCATATCCCGGCCATGGTGTCCACTACCCTGACACCTGCCTGCATCATGGAGGTCGATGTCTGGAAAGGATTGTGATTACTTCGAGGACAAATCTGTCATGAATTTCGAGAAAATGGTATTTATTGCCATGGATAAAAGTAATTATAATTCTCCGGAAGTAATAAAAAGAGTTTTTTTCCAAGTACGGAGAAAATTAAATCCCGAGAGTAACAAGTGTCTCAATAAAAAGGCAGTTGCACCTGCAAGTATCAGCGGATATTTTGAAGGAACTTCAAATCCGGGTTATTCTGTTTTCAAAAAACAGAAATGAAACTTAGTCCCAATCCTCCCTCATCATAAGTTGGAACAATAAAGGAAGTGAGTTGCTTCTCTTTTTTGCAAAATACTTTTTGAAGATAGGGGTACGTCCAGTATACTATTTTTGTGGATAAGATGCCGATTCCCGCGCCTGCCACCACATCACTTACCCAGTGTTTATTGTTGTAAATGCGGGAAGCACCGATAAGCGTTGCCATGCCGTATCCGCCGATACTTATCCATACCGATTGATTTTTATATTCCTGATGGAGAAATTCAGCAGCCACAAAGGCCGTAGCTGTATGGCCGGAAGGGAACGAATAGCGGTTTGAACCATCGGGGCGTTCGCGTGAAGTGGCGTGTTTGACAGGGGAAACGATGCCGGCTTCCAATATATTGCTCAATCCGTAAAGGATGAGCATGTCAGGCATTTTGTGGGTGCTGCTCACCCCGCACAACTTCATTCCAAAGGCTGCAACCGCCGGGGAAAATTGAAGATAATTGTCCCAACTGTTGTGCCACATGGAATTGTCTTTGAGCAGTTCATTTTTAGTTGAATAATCTAACTGCCGGATTGCACCGAAATTAAATGAAAGCGCCCCATAAACGATCATTGCCGAAGGTACTGCGATGCTGATGGCTCCTGTGATTTTGTTTGCTTGCTTTTGCCCTGTAGGAATAGTATCCGATATGTTTACCGTATCCTGTGCAGACAGAAGAAAAGGATAGGCCAGTGAAAAACAGAGGATTACCAAGATCTTCAAATTGTTCATCTTTGTATGTTTGAAATACAAAGATGAAAGGTGATTTTGAAGAAATTTTGAATTGATCCCCAGAAATGCGAAAAAGGTCAGCCAAAAACGACGGAGAACCGATGCATTCCGTTTTCGTAATCATAGGCAATGTCCCATCCGTATTGAACACAAATTTGCTTTACAATGGCAAGTCCGAGCCCGCTGCCTTTTACTTTCTCGTTCATTTGTCCGAAACGGTGAAACAGCATTTTCCGGTTTAAACTTTTTCCGGTTCCCGTATTACAAACAACCAGCTTGTTTTGTTCCAGCTCCACAGAGAGGTTGCCGTTGGGGGCATTGTGTTTGATTGCATTCGTAATCAAATTATTTACCAGGCTCTCCAACAGAGTCCTGTTTGCCTGGATCATCAGGCTTTTATTGCCTGTTTTGATGGTTGTTGTGATATGATTGGCTTCGGCCTGTTCCAAGAGAAATGGCAGGAGATTATCCAGAATTTCGACGACATTCAGGTCTTGTGTATCCAGAAACTGCAAGTTGTCTATTTTCGCTAACAACAACAAGTTCTTATTCATTCTTGTCAGGCGTGAAGTTGCTTCGTATAATGATTGTATGATTTGCATTTGGCTTTCACTTAAATCCTGTTGTTGCAGCATGATGTCCAATTTAGACTGGAAGACGGCCAAGGGGGTTTGCATCTCATGAGAAGCATTTTCCGTAAATTCTTTTTGTATTTTATATGCCTGGACACTGTTGGCTATCAATATTTCGACTGCCTTATTTAATTGGGAAAATTCACGAACATTATTCGCGTGGAAAACGGGAATCTCACTGTTCCGGATGTTAAATCTCCTTATTTCGGACAACGTTTGATAAAACGGCCTCCAAAGTTTTTTGTACAGGAGATGGGTGATAATAACAAACCCGATCAATAAAATAGAGAAAAATATCAGATGGAGAATCGTTCCGAATTGAATGATCTTTTTTGCTTCATAAATGCTTAAATGAATAGAGAGGATATAATCCTTTCCTTCGATTTTTATTCTTGAGTAGAGGATCCGGCAGGATATGTTCTCTTTCTCATGTTCATCGTAGCATTCGGAAGTAACAAAACGGGATGTTTCCGTTTGTCCGTCGTCAGGCAGGATTTTCTTGTCGATATTGAACTTGTTCCATAACGGAATTTCGTCCACTCGAAGTGTGTTCAGGCCTTTTTTGCAGACTTCATCTTTTTGTCCGAGCAGGTACTCATCTATTTCGTGAATGTAGTATCTTTGGTAGTAAAAATAATAGAAAGGCAGGGCAATAAGGAGCAGCAAGATTCCAAATACCACGTAATAACTCAATGTTTTACTCAATAACTTTCTTTTTTTTATTCTATCCATTTATATCCTACTCCGTATATGGTTTTGATGGAATCGTTATTATGGCCTGCTTTATATAATTTTCCTTTCAGGTTTTTAATGTGCGCATAGACAAAATCCTGGTTGTCGAGCATATCTGCCATGTCACCCGAAAGGTGTTCTGCCAGTGCATTTTTAGATACAACCCTATTCTTGTTGCCAATCAAAAACAACAATAAATCGAACTCCTTTTTAGTAAGGACAACTTCTTCCTCGTTAAAAAAAACTTCTTTTGATAGCAGGTTGATCGTTAGTCCGTTTGATGTAATGATATTATTACTCGAATATTGTGCCCTGCGGATCAATGCATAAATTCGCACGCCTAACTCCGACATGTGGAAAGGCTTGGAAAGGTAATCGTCCGCTCCGATATGGATACCTTTGATTCTATCGTCTAATGAGCCTTTAGCCGAGATAATGATAACTCCCGTTTTCTTTTTTTCTTTTTTCAATGTTTCCAATAGGGATAAACCGTCGCCGTCAGGAAGCATCAGGTCAAGCAGGATGCAATCGTAATCATACAACGTAATGCGCTCAATGGCATTGTTGTATGTCGCAGCATGTTCGCAAAGATAGTCCTGTTTCGACAGGTATTCTACTATGCTTTGAGCCAATTCGGCTTCATCTTCGATCAATAAGATTTTCATGCGATAAAGGTACAAATCTTAGCGATTCTGTTTATTTAAAACCTGCGTTTTCTTGGTTAAATAATTTAAGTTTCGCGTAGTTGCGGTTGTGAAAAATAATTTTGCATCGTTGGCGCTAACAAAGTAACTTAATATTGCATCATCAATCCAAAAAATATGTAATTTTGCACCGTAAAAACAGCAGGCGGCTAAACTCACGTTCTGCCGCCTGCCCATCGTTTAAATATAAAAAAGAAAAAAGTTATTTGTGCTTTCCCGGGTTTAACTGCCCGGGTCAGTTGTTTTTTCTTCAGCTTCACCTTCCCGCAACGAGCTGGAAATTTTCGAAATCGAATTGAAATCTATATTTCCCGAAACCGTAATTATGGTTAGTTTGCTGTCGTCATCCAATGCAATAAGGATAAGGTCCTGCGTTTTCTCGTCAATTTTTTTCATCAGGATATTTATCTTCGACCTTCTCTCATTCACCGAGACCACTTCCTTGTATTCCGTGAATTCACTGAATGCCATCTCCTTTGCCTTTTCAAAATAATACTTTGAGTCGGCTTTATTCTCTGTCGTGATAATGCGGATACTATTCAGTTCGCGAAAAGTTGTTTTTAGTTCTTCGTCGCTGGTATTCGAAGCCATTTTGTTAAGCATCGCCTTTCCTATGTTCACGTTACTTACTGGACGTTCCGTTTCGACGCACTCCTTCAGAAACTTCGTAATGAAATCGTTCGCGAAAATCGATGTTGCCGAAAACAAAATAAACAGGACCAAAAAAGTTCTTTTCATAGATTTTCAGGTTTGATGTTATTGTTTGAATCCGGATTATATAATGGAATCCCTGAACTTAACGAGTCGATCTCCGACCAGTCCAACTTTAAATTATCCAATTGCTCCAGCGATTTAACGGAGGCCTCTTCGGTGGCTTGCAATGCCTCGGAAAGCTTTTCCAGAGCCAATGTGGCTTGTTGTATGGCGGCATCCGGATCGTTGTATGTTTCTGCAAAAACCTGATTGTTTTGTCTGGCGAAAAAGAAAACGGATATCCCGATTCCCGCAATAAGGATAACCGATGCGGCAATGCGCAGGAAAGGCTCGAATATTTTTATGGTGATGTACTGTTTCTGCCTGCCGGCCTTGCGGATCGATGCTTCGAGCCTCTTTTCGAAATCACTGCTCAACTCCATCGTTTGGTGGCCTTGTTTATAGGCAAACAGGGGAACAAACTGCAGCAGATCTTCGGGGACATCGCCGAAGTTGAAGAATTCCTGTAACTCCTGTTCTTCCGGGACTGATGTCTCGCAATTCCAGTAATTTTCCAGCAATGTATGTATTCTTTCGATATTCATTATTGTTTACCCGATAATAATTCTTTCATTTTACTCCTTGCCCTGAAAAGGTTCACTTTAACCAAATCTTCGCTGATATCCAACGCTTCAGCTATTTCCCTGTAGCTCATCCCTTCAATTTCACGAAGTTGAAACACCATTTTCTGATTCTCCGGCAGTCTGTCGATACATCTATATATTAATGTGTTTCTTTCGGTCTCAACCAGTTTGAAATACGGCGTTATGTTATCTGTGAAAACTCCGCTTTCCGATTCAGGAGCAATATTTTCTGTTTTCCTTATCGATAGAGCCTCCACTCTGTCGAATGCTAAGTTTTTTGTTGTGCGGAAGCAATAAGCTTCCAGATTTTCGATGTTATCCCACTCCTCATTTTTCGTCCAAAGCTTCAGAAACACATCCTGTACGATGTCTTCTGCTTCGGCGGAATCTCTCACGATGCTCCACGCAAGCCGGAAGAGTTTATCCTTTAGCGGCAAAATGACCCGATGGAATTTATCGTGACTCATTATAAAGGTGACGGTTGAGGGTTGAAAAAGTTACAGTTGAATACAAAAATATTTTATTTTTTTTGATTTTTGCCGGATTTGAGGATTTTTTAAGAAAAGTCACCGTCAACAGACGGGGATTTGTTGTTATTCTCTTCAACTTTCGCATGTTTTCTCGGATAGTGCATACGGCTAAAGCAGAGATATTTAGATGTTTTACGGGGGTACCCATAGGATGCAAGAAGCGTAAAAAGAAGAGCTGTCCGAAGCGAAGCAAGTTCTCCTCTTTTAGCTTTTGCGTACTGGAATGGGTCGTAAAATATAGTCAGACGATGATTTAGTCGCAATCCTATAGCTTGCGAAAGTTGAAATAGTTTCTATAAAACAGTGCATAAAAAAATTCAATACAGGTTTCTGAAAAAAAACACCGTTTATAATTTGCATATCTTATTGATTATTTGTAATTTTGTGCCGTTTTTAACCCCAGGAATGGTGGTTTTTGACGCTAATCATTTGATTATATTTAAGTTATAATTGGGTGGAATTACATAAAGAAATTAAATTTATCAGTAAAATAAAAGACAAAAAGAAAGTAGAAAAATGCCTACAATTCAACAATTAGTAAGAAAAGGCCGCACGGTTATAGAAGAGAAAAGTAAATCTCGCGCGCTCGATTCGTGTCCGCAAAGACGCGGTGTGTGTGTAAGGGTTTATACTACCACTCCCAAAAAGCCAAACTCCGCAATGAGGAAAGTGGCTCGTGTACGTTTAACTAACTCTAAGGAAGTGAATGCCTACATTCCGGGCGAAGGCCACAACTTGCAGGAGCACTCTATCGTATTGGTGCGCGGCGGTCGTGTAAAAGACCTTCCGGGTGTGCGTTATCACATTGTTCGCGGAACATTGGATACTGCCGGTGTAAATGGCCGTACCCAGCGTCGTTCTAAATATGGAGCCAAGCGTCCTAAACCGGGAGCAGCCGCTAAGCCGGGTGCAAAAAAGAAATAATCCCGCACTAAAAAAGTACGCTTTAATTTATTAAGTTATATTCAAGTAAAATCGTTGTTGGAATTTTTGGGAAAAGCTACTGACTATAGGTTGAGTAAACGATTCGGTGGAATTGTTGAAGACAGATAAAAAACGGCAACCAAACACAACACAAATTAGTTAAAACAATGAGAAAGACAAAACCTAAAAAAAGACAGGTTCTTCCCGATCCTGTATATGGTGATGTAAGGGTGACAAAGTTTGTTAACCACCTTATGTATGACGGAAAGAAAAGCATATCTTACGATATTTTCTATTCCGCGTTAAACACAGTAAAGGCTAAATTGCCCAACGAAGAAAAACCGGCTCTCGAGATTTGGAAAGCCGCATTAGACAATATAACACCGCAGGTTGAGGTGAAATCACGCCGTGTTGGCGGAGCAACATTTCAGGTGCCTACGGAAATTCGTCCCGAAAGAAAAGAATCCATTTCAATGAAAAACCTCATTCTTTATGCTCGCAAAAGAGGGGGTAAAACGATGGCAGACAAATTGGCTGCCGAGATTGTTGACGCATATAACAATCAGGGAGGATCATACAAACGTAAAGAGGATATGCACAGAATGGCAGAAGCGAACAGGGCTTTTGCACATTTTAGATTTTAAAAAAACAGACCCATAGGTAAAAAAGATGGCAAAAGGTTCAAAAGAAGCATTAATTTTCACTCGCAACATCGGCATTATGGCGCATATTGATGCCGGAAAGACAACTACGTCGGAACGTATCTTGTTTTATACGGGATTAACCCATAAAATTGGAGAGGTGCACGACGGGGCTGCCACGATGGACTGGATGGAGCAGGAGCAGGAACGTGGGATTACCATTTCTTCCGCCGCTACCACCGCGAACTGGAAATATAATGACCAGACATACAAAATTAACCTGATTGACACTCCGGGGCACGTAGACTTCACCGTGGAGGTTGAACGTTCGCTACGTATTCTCGACGGAGCCGTGGCGGCATTTTGCGCCGTAGGCGGAGTTGAGCCGCAATCGGAGACAGTGTGGCGTCAGGCAGACAAATATAAAGTACCGCGAATTGGTTACGTGAATAAGATGGACCGTTCGGGGGCAAATTTTTTCGAGGTAGTTCGCCAGGTAAAGGAAGTGCTTGGAGCAACTCCCTGTCCCATTCAAATTCCCATAGGCGCTGAAGAGAGCTTCAAAGGCGTGGTGGATTTGATTACGATGAAAGCGCTGTATTGGCACGATGAGACCATGGGCGCAGAGTATCATGTGACAGAAATCCCTGCCGATTTGGTGGATGAGGCCAATGAGTGGAGAGAAAAGATGCTCGAAACGGTTGCTGAGTTCGATGATGTGTTGATGGAGAAATTTTTCGATGATCCGACTACCATTACGGCGGATGAGATAAGAGCTGCTGTAAGAAAAGGAACTCTTTCCATGCAGATCAATCCGATAATTTGCGGATCTTCTTTTAAAAATAAAGGAGTACAAACATTGTTGGATGCCGTTTGTGCATACCTGCCCAGCCCGGTTGACACCGATGCTATTGAAGGAGTTGATCCGAGGGATCCTGAAAAAACGGTTGTCCGTCATCCCGATCCAAACGAACCGATGTGTGCGTTGGCGTTTAAAATTGCGACGGATCCTTACGTAGGGCGTCTCTGCTTCTTCCGTGTTTATTCGGGAGAGCTGGAAGCCGGTTCTTACGTTTATAATCCGCGTTCGGGTAAGAAAGAACGTATTTCCCGTCTGTTTCAAATGCACTCCAACAAGCAGAATCCAAAAGAATTTATCGGATGCGGTGATATTGGCGCCGGAGTTGGATTTAAAGATATCCGCACGGGCGATACCCTTTGCGACGAAAATAAACCCATTGTTCTGGAGTCGATGGATTTTCCCGATCCGGTTATTGGAATTGCGGTTGAACCTAAAACTCAGAAAGATTTGGATAAACTTTCCATCGGTCTGGCTAAACTGGCGGAAGAAGACCCGACATTCACGGTTAAGACGGATGAAGAAACAGGCCAGACGGTTATCTCCGGGATGGGTGAGCTTCACTTGGAGATCATTATCGATCGTTTGAAACGCGAGTTCAAGGTTGAAGCTAACCAGGGGCGCCCGCAAGTTTCTTACAAAGAGGCAATTACCAAGCCGGTTGAGTTGCGTGAGGTTTACAAAAAACAGACCGGGGGCCGTGGTAAGTTTGCCGATATTATTGTCCGTGTAGAACCTGCCGATGCCGATTTCGAAGGCGAATTGCAGTTTATCGATGAGGTGAAGGGCGGAAATATCCCGAAAGAATATATCCCGTCCATCCAGAAGGGTTTCCAACGCGCGATGAAAAACGGTGTCCTTGCCGGATACGCATTGGATAAGCTGAAGGTTACCGTAATTGATGGTTCTTACCATCCGGTGGATTCCGACCAGCTGTCGTTCGAGATCTGCGCCATGCAGGCATTCAGGAGCGCCAGCGAGAAAGCCGGCCCTGTTCTGAAAGAGCCGATAATGAAAGTTGAAGTGGTTACCCCCGAGGAAAGTATGGGCGATGTAATCTCAGACTTGAACAAACGCCGCGGACAAATTGAGGGTATGGAATCGAACCGTTCAGGGGCGCGCATCGTGAAAGCAAAAACTCCGCTTTCTGAAATGTTCGGATATGTAACTTCGTTACGTACAATCACCTCGGGAAGAGCAACTTCCACTATGTCTTTCGACCATTTTGAGGAGGTCTCTCCTTCCATCGCAAGACAAGTGTTGACGGAAGTAAAAGGTCGTGTTGATTTGATTAAATAACATTATTAAAATAATATGAGCCAAAAAATCAGAATTAAACTGAAATCCTACGATTATAGCCTGGTTGATAAATCGGCAGAAAAAATCGTAAAAACCGTAAAAGCTACGGGTGCAGTAGTTAGCGGACCTATTCCGTTGCCCACTCACAAACGCATATTTACTGTGAACCGCTCTACATTCGTAAACAAAAAATCGCGCGAGCAATTCGAACTTTCGTCTTTCAAACGGTTGATCGATATCTACAGCTCAACTGCGAAAACCGTTGACGCGCTGATGAAACTCGAGTTGCCGAGTGGAGTAGAGGTAGAGATCAAGGTGTAATAAATAAGACAGAAGAGCCAGGAGCCAGGACAAAAGAATCAAGATAAAAATCTTTGATCCTTGGTTTTTGAATCTAAATAATTAATTAATTAAACAACAGAGAAATGCCAGGATTAATTGGAAAAAAAATCGGAATGACATCCGTTTTCAGTGCCGAGGGAAAAAATATTCCATGCACTGTTATCGAAGTAGGTCCTTGCGTGGTTACTCAGGTTAAAACCGTTGAGAATGACGGTTACGACGCTATTCAGCTTGGGTTTGAAGATAAAAAAGACAAACACACACCCAATGGAGAAAAGGGTCATTTTAAAAAAGCCGGAGTTAGCCCCAAGAGACACTTGGCCGAGTTCAAAGGATTTGGTAACAACTACAAGTTGGGATCCGAAATCACTGTTGATCTTTTCAACGATGCCATTTATGTGGATGTAATCGGAACATCGAAAGGTAAAGGTTTTCAGGGCGTTGTAAAACGTCACGGTTTTGGTGGTGTGGGACAGTCCACTCACGGTCAGCACAACAGGCTGCGTGCTCCGGGATCTATCGGAGCTTGTTCCTATCCCGCTAAAGTGTTCAAAGGAACTCGCATGGCCGGACAAATGGGTAATGAACGTGTAACGGTTCAAAATCTTCAGGTGATTAAAGTAATTCCCGAACACAATCTTTTATTGTTGAAAGGTTCGGTTCCGGGATGTAAAGGTTCAATTGTAGCAATAGAAAAATAAAATGGAATTAAGCATATACAATATCAATGGAGAGGTAACAGATAAAAAGGTGACACTCAATGATTCCATTTTCGGAATTGAACCTAACAATCATGTTATCTGGTTAGACGTAAAACTTTATCTGGCTAACCAGCGTCAGGGTACGCACAAATCGAAAGAGAGAAACGAAATCGCAGGGAGCACCCGCAAGCTCATTCGTCAGAAAGGGGGCGGCGGAGCACGTCGCGGCGACATCAAATCGCCGGTTATGGTAGGCGGAGGCAGGGTATTTGGACCTAAACCCAGAGATTACGGTTTCAAACTCAATAAAAAGGAAAAAGCATTGGCACGCCGTTCGGCCCTTTCGCTGAAAGCCAAGAACGATGCTATTTTGGTAATGGAAGATTTCAACTTCGATGCACCCAAAACGAAGAACTTTGCAGAGCTGACAAAAAAATTGCAACTTGCTGATAAAAAGCTACTTTTCGTTTTGCCAAGTCAAAATAAAAACGTATATTTGTCGGCCCGGAATTTACCGGGAGTCGAGATTATAACTGCTTCAGACATAAATACATACAAGATTATGAACTGTGGGAATTTAGTGCTCACGGAAGCGTCTGTTGCTGTAATTGATGATTTACTTAAAGCATAAGGAGACAAGACAATGGGAGTAATTATAAAACCAATTTTTACAGAAAAACAGACCGCGGTTACCGAGAAGTTCGAAAACCGTTACGGTTTCATTGTAGTTCCCGGAGCTAACAAAGTAGAAATCAAAGATGCAATTGAATCACTCTACAATGTTCACGTAGAACAGGTGAATACGATGAAATACGATGGCAAGCTGAGAAGCCGCTACACTAAATCCGGTGTTGTTACCGGTAGCACGCCATCCTATAAGAAAGCAATTGTAACCTTGAAGAAAGGTGAAACAATCGATTTATTCAGCAATATCTAATTAAAAATGGCAATACGTAAACTAAAGCCCACAACACCGGGGCAAAGACACAAGATTATCGGTTCTTTTGAAAATATCACTGCATCGGAACCGGAGAAATCTCTTGTAGTTGGAAAATCAAGCACAGGTGGACGCAACCATCGCGGTAAAATGACGATTGGTTATATTGGCGGCGGACACAAAAGACGCTTTCGTTTTATTGACTTCAAGAGAACAAAAGACGGAGTTCCTGCCGTTGTAAAAAGCATTGAATACGATCCAAACCGGTCGGCACGCATTGCGTTGCTCTATTATGCCGATGGAGAAAAAACGTATATCCTTGCTCCCAACGGATTAGAAGTTGGAACCACAGTGATGTCGGGACCGGAAGCGGCTCCCGAAGTTGGTAATACACTGCCCTTGGCAAATATACCCCTTGGTACGGTAATTCATAACATTGAGTTGCGTCCGGGACAAGGTGCAAAAATGGTACGTTCGGCCGGAACATTTGCTCAGTTGGTTTCGCGCGAAGATAAATACGCGGTTATCAAAATGCCTTCAGGTGAAGTTCGTAAAATTCTTGCTACATGTAAAGCTACTATAGGAAGTGTTGGTAATTCAGACCATGCTCTGCAACAATCAGGTAAAGCCGGCCGTTCAAGATGGCTCGGACGTCGTCCACACACACGCGGGGTTGTTAAAAACCCGGTTGACCACCCCATGGGTGGTGGTGAAGGTCGCGCGTCGGGAGGCCATCCGCGTTCGCCCAAAGGCATCTATTCAAAGGGCTTGAAAACAAGAGCTCCGAAAAAGCATTCTTCTAAATACATCGTAGAAGGAAGAAAGAAAAAGTAATCTGATTAACAAGTAACAATTATGAGCAGATCGTTAAAAAAAGGTCCGTATATCAACATAAAATTAGAGAAGAAAGTGACTGACATGAACGAAAGCGGTAAAAAAGCTGTCGTAAAAACATGGGCGCGCGCTTCAATGATTTCCCCCGATTTTGTGGGCCACACCATTGCAGTACACAACGGAAACAAATTCATTCCGGTGTATATTACCGAAAACATGGTAGGACATAAGTTAGGTGAATTTGCGGTAACACGCACATTCCGTGGACACTCCGGCAATAGGAAGAAATAATCGGCGGGACTTAACTGAATAAAAAAATAGAAAAGACATGAGTGCTAGAAAAAGAATATCAGCAGAACAACGCAAAGAAAACCGTAAAGAGGTTGCTTTAGCCGTGTTGAGAAATGCTCCCTCTTCGCCCCGAAAAATGCGATACGTTGCAGATATGGTTCGTGGAATGGAAGTTTTTAAAGCATTGGGCGTTTTAAAGTTCTCCAATAAGGAAGCATCGGCAAGAGTTGAAAAACTGTTGCTCTCGGCCATCTCCAACTGGGAACAGAAAAATGAACGCAAAGCCGAAACCGGCGAATTATATATCAAAACAATTTCTGTTGACGAAGGTGCTACGCTGAAAAGACTTCGTCCCGCCCCGCAAGGTCGCGGTTACAGAATCCGCAAACGTTCAAATCACGTTACAATTGTGGTAGATACTTATAAGAAAGAACAAGATCAAAATTAATAGAGGCAGATGGGACAAAAAGTAAATCCGATAGCAAATCGTCTGGGAATCATCAAAGGATGGGATTCTAATTGGTACGGTGGAGATAATTATGGCGAAATGATGCTCGAAGACAGCAAGATTCGCAATTATTTAAACGCTCGTCTTGCCAAAGCAAGTGTTTCTCGCATTGTAATTGAAAGAACATTGAAATTAGTTACAATCACTATATGTACCGCCCGTCCGGGAATTATTATCGGTAAAGGCGGCCAGGAAGTGGACAAACTGAAAGAAGAGTTGAAGAAAATCACCGATAAAGATGTTCAGATCAACATTTTTGAGATAAAGAAACCTGAATTGGATGCGGTCATCGTTGCCAACAACGTGGCGCGCCAGGTGGAAGGTAAGATTGCCTACCGCCGTGCGGTGAAAATGGCTATCGCTTCAACCATGAGAATGGGTGCCGAAGGCATTAAAATTCAGATTTCAGGCCGTTTGAACGGTGCCGAAATGGCCCGTTCGGAAATGTATAAAGAAGGAAGAACTCCGTTGCATACTTTCCGCGCCGATATTGATTATGCTCACGCTGAAGCTTTAACCAAAGTAGGTTTAATCGGTATTAAAGTTTGGATCTGCCGGGGTGAAATCTACGGTAAAAAAGATCTTGCACCTTCATTCGCATCCTCTAAAGAAAATCGTTCTCAAGGCGGTGGCGGACGCAGCGATAGAGGTAACCGCCCCGAAGGAGGCAGAGGAGGCGCCAGAAGAAACAGAAGAAATAACAACAAAAACGCATAAACCAATATGTTACAACCGAAAAAATCAAAGTTTAGAAGACAGCAGAAAGGCCGCATGAAAGGCTTTGCCGGTCGCGGTAATCAGTTGGCATTCGGTTCGTTCGGGATAAAATCGTTACAATCAAAATGGATCACAGGCAATCAGATTGAGGCTGCCCGTGTTGCCGTAACACGCTATATGCAACGCCAAGGACAAGTTTGGGTGCGCATCTTCCCCGATAAGCCGATTACCAAGAAACCTGCTGAAGTACGTATGGGTAAAGGAAAAGGTAATCCCGAAGGATACGTGGCTCCTGTTACCCCCGGAAGAATTATTTTCGAAATCGAAGGCGTTCCGTACGATGTGGCAAAAGAAGCTTTGCGCTTAGCAGCTCAGAAATTGCCTGTTACGACAAAATTCGTTGTCAGAAGAGATTATGAACAACCACAAAATTAATTCGTAAGGCAAGATGAAATCAAAGAAACAAGAATACAAAGAATTGACGGATAAAGATTTGAGGGAAAGACTGGATGCTGAACAAACAGAATTGATCCGGACAAAGATCTATCATACGACTACTCCGCTCGATAATTCAGGTTCAATAAGAGAAAAACGCAGAAACATTGCACGTATTCAAACCGAATTGCGCGCTCGTGAATTGAAAAAAGATTAATAATTAGAATGGAAACGAGAAATTTAAGAAAAGAAAGAATCGGGGTCGTTTTCAGCAACAAGATGGAAAAAACCGTCACCGTTACTGTAAAATGGAAAGAGAAACACCCTATATATGGGAAGTTCGTTAATAAAACGAAGAAATTTCACGCCCATGATGACAAGAACGACTGTAACATAGGAGATACAGTGCGTATAATGGAAACACGTCCTTTGAGCAAAACAAAGAGATGGAGAGTGGTTGAAATAATAGAAAGGGCCAAGTAAGATGATACAGCAAGAATCAAGACTAAACGTAACCGATAACAGCGGAGCCAAGGAAGCACTTTGCATTCGCGTATTAGGCGGGACAAGAAGACGTTATGCGTCAGTTGGGGATGTTATTGTTGTAGCTATTAAAAGCGTAATCCCTTCGAGTGATATTAAAAAAGGCGCCGTAACAAAAGCAATCATTGTCCGCACAAAAAAAGAAATTCGCCGTGCCGATGGTTCTTACATCCGCTTCGACGATAATGCCTGCGTTCTTCTGAACAGCGCTGGCGAGTTGAGGGCAACCCGCATCTTTGGCCCGGTTGCACGCGAATTACGTGCTACTAACATGAAGATTGTTTCATTAGCGCCCGAAGTACTTTAATCTATTAAACAATCACAGACGATGAGTAAATTACATATTAAAAAAGGAGATACGGTTTACGTGAACTCCGGGGAAGACAAAGGCAAAACAGGACGCGTGCTCGAGGTGCTGGTGGCTAAAAACCGCGCTATTGTCGAGGGAGTAAATATCGTGTCGAAGCATGCAAAACCCAATGCAAAGAGTCCCAATGGAGGAATTGAAAAGAAAGAAGCTTCCATCCATATCTCGAAACTCAACCCGGTTGATCCGAAAACCGGAAAACCAACACGCATTGGTAGAAAAGAAGACAGTAAAGGTAAGTTAGTGCGTTATGCAAAAAAATCAGGGGAGGTAATTAAGTAATGGCTAAAGAAGTAAAAAAAGAAAAAGCGGCAAAAGCTGCCGAACCAAAAGCTGAAGCTCAGAAAGATACTAAGGCTGCTGCCCCTCAAAAGAATACGGTTACTCTCAAAAAAGAGTATGCCGAGCGCATTGTACCCGCTTTGATGAAAGAATTCAGCTACAAGTCTGTCATGCAGGCTCCCAAGCTCGATAAGATCGTTATCAACCAGGGATTGGGAATAGGAGTTGCAGACAAGAAAATAATTGAAACAGCTATCAACGAACTAACGGCAATTACTGGCCAGAAAGCAGTTGCAACTTATTCGAGAAAAGATATTTCTAACTTTAAGTTGCGTAGGAAAATGGCCATCGGGGCGCGCGTAACATTGCGTCACGATAAAATGTACGAATTTCTCGAAAGACTTATCCGCGTCGCATTGCCGCGTATTCGTGACTTTAGGGGTATTGAAGCAAAACTTGACGGAAGGGGAAACTACACCCTGGGAATCCAGGAACAGATTATCTTTCCCGAAATCAATATCGATAGCATCTCCAGGTTGCTGGGAATGAACATTACGTTCGTAACATCTGCTGCAACCGATGAAGAGGGCTACGCACTCCTTAAAGAATTTGGATTACCGTTTAGAACAGAAAAAAATAAGTAAGAAATGGCAAAAGAATCAATGAAAGCCCGCGAGGTGAAAAGAGCTAAGATGGTTGCCCGTTATGCCGAAAAAAGAGCAAAATATCTGGCAGAAGGCGATTACGAAGCACTTCAGACTATCCCTAAAAACGCGTCTCCCGTCCGCTTGCACAACCGTTGCAGCATAACCGGACGTCCGAAAGGCTATATGCGCCAGTTTGGATTATCGCGCATTCAGTTTAGGGAAATGGCGTCGAAAGGGCTCATACCCGGAGTGAAGAAAGCAAGTTGGTAATTTAAATGTTATTCAGTAGTTGTTCGATGATTATTCTGTTGTAAAGCGAAGTGAATGAACAACGGCGAAGTCGAATAGCGTGAGCGAAGAGAACGAAGTAAACTAAATATTGTCCCGGCAGGCGGGATCAATTTAAATTTTTTTATAATGACAGATCCAATAGCAGATTATTTGACGCGGTTGAGAAATGCTATCCAGGCGAAGCATCGTGTGGTGGAAATTCCCGCATCAAACTTGAAAAGAGACATCACAAAGATTCTCTTTGACAAAGGCTACATTCTTAATTATAAGTTTGTAGAAGACGGACCGCAAGGCTCAATTATGATTGCCTTGAAATACGATCCGGTAAATAAAGTGAACGCGATCAAGAAACTGATCCGCGTGTCATCGCCAGGGTTACGCCGATATACCGGCTACAAAAACATGCCGCGTGTACTGAATGGTTTGGGCATTGCCATATTATCTACTTCAAAAGGAGTAATGACGGATAAAGAAGCTGCCGTTCAGAAAATTGGCGGTGAAGTATTGTGTTACGTTTATTAATTTCAGGAGGAGAGTAATATGTCGAGAATAGGAAAATTACCCATATCATTGCCTTCCGGCGTTGCAGTAACGGTGGGAGAAGATAACGTGATTACGTTGAAAGGCCCGAAAGGAGAACTGAAACAACGCGTGAACCCTGATATTAAAGTGGAGGTTGAAAACGGTGTCTTAACCGTTGTAAGGCCTACCGATGATAGAGAACACAGAGCTTTGCACGGTTTATACCGTTCTTTGCTCCATAATATGGTGATTGGTGTTTCGGAAGGATTTCGTAAGGAACTGGAACTTGTTGGCGTTGGATATCGTGTGACAAACAGCGGGCAAATCCTGGAGTTATCGCTGGGTTATACCCACAACATATTCCTGGAATTACCCCAGGAGATTAAAGTGGAAACCAAGATGGAAAGGAACAAAAATCCGCTTATTATTTTGGAGTCTTCCGATAAACAATTGCTCGGACAGGTTTGTGCTAAAATCCGTTCGTTCCGCAAACCCGAACCTTACAAAGGTAAAGGTGTTAAGTTTGTTGGCGAACAGCTACGCCGCAAATCGGGCAAGACAGCAGGTAAATAATTTACGTAAACAGAAATCGCTATGTTAACAAAAATAGAAAGAAGACTAAAGATTAAAACTCGTGTTCGCGGTAAAATAAGCGGAACCAAAGAGTGTCCGCGTTTGTCCGTGTTCAGGAGCAATAAACAAATATACGCGCAGGTTATCGACGATGTTAACGGAGTTACCCTGGCATCGGCTTCGTCTTTGAAAGTTGATGAAAAACTTCCAAAGAAAGAAATGGCTGCAAAAGTTGGTGAAATGATTGCCAATAACGCTAAAGAAGCCGGAGTTGAGAAGGTGGCATTTGACAGGAACGGTTACTTATATCATGGACGTATAAAAGAATTGGCTGATGCCGCTCGTAAAGGAGGACTTAAATTTTAAACAACTATGACAGGAACAGACAGAAGAGTAAAATCGACAAACGATTTAGAGTTAAAAGACAGGCTGGTAGCTATCAATCGTACTACCAAAGTGACTAAAGGAGGTCGTACATTCACATTTGCTGCTATGGTTGTAGTTGGAAACGAAGACGGCATTATTGGCTGGGGCCTGGGAAAAGCCGGTGAGGTTACTACTGCTATTGCCAAAGGCGTTGAAGCAGCCAAAAAGAATTTAATGAAAGTCCCGGTTTACAAAGGAACCATCCCTCACGAACAGTCTGCCCGTTTCGGCGGAGCCGAAGTATTCCTGAAGCCGGCCTTCACCGGAACAGGTGTGAAAGCAGGGGGTGCCATGCGTGCCGTGTTGGAGAGTGCCGGAATTACCGATATCCTGGCAAAATCGAAAGGATCGTCAAATCCCCACAATCTTGTGAAAGCTACAATTGAAGCTTTGTGCGAATTGAGAGACCCCATCACCGTTTCTCAAAATCGCGGAGTAAGTTTAGAAAAAGTATTTAACGGATAAAAACAGAAGGATTTTGAAATGGCTACTATAAAAGTAAAACAGACAACAAGCAGAATAGGGGCTCCTAAAGATCAGAAAAAAACGTTAGACGCTTTGGGACTTACCAAAATGAACCGGGTGGTTGAACATGAAGATAACCCTTCCATCAGGGGGCTTATCCGGAAAGTTCATCATTTAGTGACAATTGTAGAATAAATTAGTTTATAACGATAAAAAATAATACAATAATGAATTTATCGAACTTAAAACCCGCTGAAGGAGCAACCAAAACCCGTAAAAGAATTGGCCGCGGAACGGGGTCGGGTAGAGGAGGCACTTCAACAAGAGGACATAAAGGAGCAAAATCAAGGTCGGGTTATTCCAGAAAAACCGGATTCGAAGGAGGTCAGATGCCTTTGCAGCGCCGCGTACCTAAATTCGGATTTAATCCGCTCAAGAGAGTTGAATATAAAGCCATTAATATTGAAACCCTTCAGGTATTGGCCGACTCTCAGAAAATTGAAAAAATAACTCCGGAGGTATTGATCAATGCCGGCCTTATTTCCCGAAAACACCTGGTTAAAATTCTTGGAAGAGGAACACTTTCGGCAAAATTGGAAGTAGAAGCTCATGCTTTCTCCAAGACAGCCGAACAAGCTATTTCTTCTGCAGGAGGGACAGCCGTAAAACTCTGAGAAAATGGGATTTGTACAGACAGTAAAAAATATTTGGAAAATTGAGGACCTGAGGATGAGGTTGCTCATCACTCTTGGCCTCATTGCCATATACCGGTTTGGTTCGTATGTAGTACTTCCGGGTGTTAACCCATTGCAACTCCAGGCGTTACAAACAAATGCCAGCTCCGGCTTGTTGGGATTGCTCGATATGTTCTCGGGAGGTGCGTTTGCAAATGCTTCAATCTTTGCTTTGGGAATTATGCCCTACATCTCTGCTTCTATCGTGATGCAGTTGTTGGGTATTGCCGTTCCGGCTTTCCAGAAAATGCAACGCGAAGGTGAGAGCGGACGTACCAAAATGAACCAGTACACTCGTTATTTGACTGTTGCGATTTTGCTTTTACAAGGCCCCGCTTATATTTACGGAGCTTTAGGATCGGCAATTCCGGGCGGATTATTTGATTGGGTAATTCCATCAACCGTTATTCTTGCAGGCGGCAGTATGTTTGTGTTGTGGTTGGGAGAAAGAATTACCGACAAGGGTGTTGGTAACGGTATCTCCTTTATCATTCTTATTGGTATTATTGCACGTTTACCACACGCTTTGGTAGCTGAAGTTGCCCGGTTGATCAATGCACCGGGAGGCTTGGTACTCTTCCTGCTCGAAATTATTTTCTTGCTGGTTGTTGTTGCCGGGGCTATTATGCTGGTACAAGGCACGAGAAAAATACCTGTACAGTATGCTAAACGTATTGTAGGAAATAAGCAATATGGTGGTGTTCGCCAGTATATTCCCCTGAAAGTGAATGCAGCTAACGTAATGCCTATCATTTTTGCGCAGGCAATTATGTTTATTCCGCTTACTATAGCTAAGTTCTCTGTGAAAGAAGGCGGCGGTTTTTGGGCTTCGTTGATGGATTACAGCAGTTTTTCCTATAACTTTATCTTTGCGTTGCTGATTATCGCGTTCACCTATTTCTATACGGCAATTACCGTTAATCCTATTCAAATGGCAGAGGACCTGAAGAGGAACAACGGATTTATCCCCGGCGTGAAACCGGGCAAGAGGACGGCGGAATACATCGATTTAGTTATGTCAAGAATTACATTTCCCGGTTCGCTTTTTCTGGCATTGGTAGCTATTATGCCTGCATTTGCCAGAATTGCCGGTATAAATTCACAGTTTGCACAATTCTTCGGAGGAACCTCATTGCTGATTCTTGTCGGGGTAGTGCTTGACACACTGCAACAGATTGAAAGTCACTTGCTGATGCGCCATTACGATGGCTTCCTTAAATCGGGAGCTAAAATTAAGGGAAGGTCCGGCTCAATTGCAGCTTATTAAGTTTCCGGAAAATAAATTTGAATGAATAGTAGAACGATCATACTGAAAACCGACGAAGAAATCGAATTGATGCGTCAGAGCAACCGTTTGGTAGGAATGACTCTGGGAGAGCTTTCCAAACATATCAGACCTGGGGTGACGACCCTTCAGCTCGATAAAATTGCAGAAGAATTTATCAGAGATCACGGAGCTATTCCCACCTTTTTAGGATACGGCGGTTTCCCTAATTCCATCTGTACCTCGGTAAATGAAAAAGTGGTACACGGAATACCCGATAATCAACCTTTACAGGAAGGCGACATATTATCCGTTGATTGTGGTACAACCAAACGCGGATATTGTGGCGATTCGGCATATACGTTCTGCGTTGGAGAGGTAAAAGAAGAGATTAAACAATTACTCAAAGTTACTCAAGAAGCGCTTTACAAAGGCATCGAACAAGCGCGCCAAGATAAGAGGATAGGAGACATAGGCTCCACCATACAAACTTATTGCGAGTCGCACGGTTATTCGGTTGTAAGGGAATTGGTAGGTCACGGAATCGGCAGGAATATGCACGAAGCGCCCGAAGTGCCGAATTACGGCAGAAAAGGAACGGGCCCGTTATTGAGAAACGGAATGTGTATTGCCATTGAACCGATGATCAACATGGGAAGTAAAAATGTGGTGTTTGAAAATGACGGATGGACCGTACGAACCAAAGACCGCAAGCCATCGGCACATTTTGAGCACACCATAGCTATCCGAAACGGGAGTGCCGATATCTTATCGACATTTGAATTTATTCAGGAGACAAGCAACAATTAGAAAGGATCATAAATGGCTAAACAAACAGCAATTGAACAAGACGGAACAATAGTGGAAGCATTGTCTAATGCCATGTTCCGTGTAGAATTGGAAAACGGGCACGAAATTACGGCACATATCTCGGGAAAAATGCGCATGCATTACATCAGAATCTTACCTGGAGACAGAGTGCGGGTAGAAATGTCGCCTTACGATCTTTCGAAAGGAAGGATTTCATTCAGATACAAATAAAATCAGACATTTAGACATCAGATATTAGCATCAGACCACATATTGTCTGAAATCTGAAATCTGATATCTGACATCTAAAAAAATACAAATATGAAAGTAAGAGCATCTTTAAAAAAACGTACGGCAGATTGCAAAATCGTTCGCAGAAAAGGCCGTTTATACATTATCAACAAAAAAAATCCCAAGTTCAAACAACGTCAGGGATAATGCATAAAAGTTATTCACTTCGTGTAGTTCAGCTTTGCTGTAATTTACGCTTCGCGCGGTATTCGTAGCGGTGTTGAATAACTGTCGATTTTAATTGAATTTAAAACAAAAAAAAACAGAGAATTATATGGCTATAAGAATTGTAGGTGTCGATTTGCCGCAAAATAAGCGAGGCGAGGTAGCGTTAACTTATATCTATGGCATCGGACGCAGCTCGGCAAACAGTATTTTAGTTAAAGCCGAAGTTGATAGAGATATCAAAGTGAAAGATTGGACAGACGATCAGGCAGCGCGCATTCGTGAGATCATTTCAACCGAATATAAAGTAGAGGGAGACCTTCGCTCAGAAGTACAGTTGAACATTAAACGACTGATGGATATTGGCTGCTACCGCGGTATCCGCCATCGTATCGGGTTACCTGTCCGCGGACAAAGCACCAAAAATAATGCACGTACGCGCAAAGGAAGGAAGAAAACAGTTGCTAACAAGAAAAAAGCTACTAAATAATAGATAAGGAATATGGCAAAAAGAACAGTTGCAGCAAAAAAGAGAAATGTTAAAGTAAGCGCCGAAGGACAGGCACACATCTCTTCATCGTTCAATAACATCATTGTTTCGTTAACCAACGATAACGGGGAGGTGATAAGCTGGTCATCAGCCGGGAAAATGGGTTTCAGAAGTTCTAAAAAGAACACCCCCTACGCGGCTCAGATGGTAGCGTCGGATTGCGCTAAAGTTGCTTATGACCTGGGGCTTCGCAAAGTGAAAGCTTACGTGAAAGGCCCGGGAAACGGTCGCGAATCGGCTATCAGAACCATTCATGGTGCAGGAATTGAAGTAACCGAAATAGTTGACGTTACACCCATTCCTCACAACGGTTGTCGTCCGCCCAAAGCAAGAAGAGTCTGATCCTGTTGTTATTCGCTTTGCGTTATGCGTCGTTTCGGTTAATACATTTAACTATACGACCGATTACAATCGAATTCTAACTGAATATAAAGAAAGAGTAAATAATCATAAGTTTCAATCATACAGAAACTTGAGCTGTGATTTTGGTTACACAACAACTTCTCTGTAATCGCGGCAGCACAGTTTAGGCTTCAAAAAGTTTAATTTGTAAAAATGGCAAGATATACTGGTCCAAAAACAAAAATCGCCCGTAAATTTGGCGAACCTATTTTCGGTCCCGACAAGGTCCTTTCTAAAAAGAACTACCCCCCGGGACAGCACGGAAATACACGCAGACGTAAAACCTCGGAATATGGAATTCAGTTGCGTGAAAAACAACGTGCAAAATATACTTACGGAGTGTTGGAAAAACAATTCCGTTTAACTTTCGAAAAAGCTGCCCGTAGCCGCGGTATTACAGGTGAAGTACTGCTTCAGTTATTGGAATCGCGTTTAGATAATGTTGTTTTCCGCTTAGGTATCGCACCTACTAGAGCAGCCGCCCGCCAGCTGGTATCGCACCGTCATATCACCGTAAACGGAAAAGTGGTAAACATTCCGTCGTACAACGTGAGAGCCGGAGAAGTTGTTGGCGTGAGAGAAAAATCGAAATCGTTGGAAGTGGTTTCAAATGCACTTACCGGTTTCAATCACAGTAAATATCCTTGGTTGGAGTGGGACAGGGCAACCATGAGCGGCAAGTTTTTGCATTTGCCCGAAAGAACCGATATCCCCGAAAACATTAAAGAACAGTTGATTGTAGAATTATATTCTAAACAATAATTTCATGGCAATATTAGCATTCCAAAAACCCGATAAAGTAATTATGATCCAGGAGAACGCGTTCTCCGGAAAGTTCGAATTCCGTCCGCTGGAACCCGGCTACGGCATTACCATTGGTAACGCGCTGCGCCGTATTTTGCTTTCTTCACTGGAAGGATATGCAATTACATCGGTGAAGTTTGACGGAGTTGAACACGAATTTGCTTCTATTCCGGGTATAATTGAAGATGTAACGGCTATTATCCTGAATCTGAAAAAAATCAGATTTAAAAGAATAGTAGAAGAATTTGATACGGAAAAAGTAAGTCTCAATGTATCGGGCACGAATGTCTTTAAAGCCGGAGATATTGGCAAATTGCTGACCGGTTTTGAAGTCCTCAACCCCGAGCTCGAAATCTGTCATTTAGAAAAGAAAGCTGAATTACGGCTCGAACTGACCATCAACAAGGGACGTGGATACGTTCCTGCTGAGGAAAATCGTGCTATGTTGCCTTCTGAAGACGTGCAAACAATCGCTATCGACTCTATTTTCACGCCCATCAGAAATGTAAAATACGAAATTGAAAATTACCGTATTGAACAAAAGACCGACTACGAGAAACTGATCATCGAAGTTACTACCGATGGATCCATCCAACCCAAAGATGCTTTGAAGGAAGCCTCCAAAATTCTTATCCAGCATTTTGCTTTGTTTTCTGACGAAGCCAAGATGATGGTAGAAACCACCGGCGCTGAAAACATCGAGGAGTTCGACGAAGAAGTGTTGCATATGCGTCAATTGCTGAAACGCAAATTGGCCGACCTGAACCTCTCGGTCCGCGCTCTCAACTGTCTGAAGGCAGCAGAGGTGGAGACTCTGGGACATTTGGTCATGCACAACAAAAACGATTTGTTGAAGTTCAGGAACTTCGGAAAAAAATCACTTACTGAACTGGAAGAACTGCTTGATAGTTTAAGCCTGTCGTTCGGTATGGATATTTCGAAATATAAATTAGATAAAGATTAACGATAATGAGACACAATAAGAAAAATAATCATTTAGGACGTAAAGCTGCACACCGCGACGCCATGTTGTCGAATATGGCAACATCGCTCATCATGCATAAACGTATTTTCACTACTGTGCCTAAAGCCAAGGAATTAAGGAAGTTTGTAGAACCAATCATCACTAAATCAAAAGACGATACTACCAGCTCACGAAGAATAGTTTTCAGTATGCTGCAAAGCAAATATGCCGTTACCGAACTCTTTCAGAATGTTTCGCAGAAAGTGGCTGATCGTCCGGGAGGCTATACCCGCATCATCAAAACCGGCTATCGCCTGGGAGATAATGCTGCGATGTGCTTCATAGAGTTGGTTGACTACAACGAAAACATGCTGGGTGATGGCGGAGCCAAGAAAGCAAAAACACGTCGTTCACGCAGAAAAGCTACGGGTGTTGCCACTCCGGCCGTTGCCGCTGATTCTAAAGCAAAGGAGCCGAAAGTAAAAAAAGAAGAAGTAAAGAAAGCTGAAGAAGTAAAGGCTGAAGAAACTGTAGAAGAAAAAGATACAAAAGAAGTGAAAGCTTCTGAAACTCCTGTGACAGAAAATAGTGACACACAGGACGAAACGCAAATCGCTGGGGAAGCATCTGCCAAAGGTGAGGAACTAAAAGACTGAACCAAGATGTAACCACAGCGAAGCTGTGATTTTTAAAATGTTAAACATTAGGGAAGCGCCGCGAGTGATTCGTAGCGCTTTCTGCTTTTTTTTACCGTGAGATACCTAAACTCAAACTTTATGTTGATTCAGACGTTTTAAGATTTAAATGGATCTACAAGATCTAACCGGGATTATTGAGAATGATTTTCATGTATTTAAAATTAATTAATCAACCTGTTTTTGAGCAATGAAAAAAATAGTAGTTATAGGTTGCGGTTTTGGGGGTTTACAGTTTGTAAGGCATTTGAAGAAGAATAAATTCGATATCCTTATCATTGATAAAATAAATCATCACCAATTTCCGCCTTTGTTTTATCAGGTGGCCGCCTCGCAAATAGAACCGTCAACCGTTTCATTCCCCATCCGCAAAATTTTTCAGAATAGAAAAGATGTACGGGTTCGCCTGGCAAAAGTGAATTCCGTAAATGCCGGCGAAAAAACTATCGACACTTCAATCGGTGTTTTTTCGTATGATTACCTGGTTATTGCCACCGGGGCGCGGACAAACTTTTACGGGAACCGGCAGGTGGAGGCGAATTCATTGGGATTAAAATCCACCTATCAGGCCATAAACGTCCGAAATTTTATCCTGATGAATTTCGAAAAACTTCTTTACGAAACCGACAAGGAGGGCCTGTACAATATCGTCATTGTGGGCGCAGGCGCCACCGGCGTTGAGATGGCAGGCGCATTTGTAGAGATGAAGCGCGAAGTGCTCCCTAAAGACTATCCCAATATCGATTCCTCTAAACTCAACGTATATCTCCTTGAAGGAGGCCCGAACACGTTGCCTGCCATGAGCCGTTTTGCTCAGAACTATTCCGAAAAATACCTGCGTGCAATGGGTGTGATTGTAAAAACCAACGTGATTGTAACCAACTATGACGGTGACGAGATCACACTCAACAACGGAGAAACCATTCGTTCCAAGAGCGTGATCTGGTCGGCGGGTATCACTGCCAACGCACTTGGAGGCATTCCGCCGGAATCTATTGTGAGAGGCGGAAGGATAAAAGTGGACAGAATAAATCGGGTAGAGGGGCTCAGCGATGTTTTTGCTATTGGGGACGTAGCCTATATGGAAACGGAAAAATACCCCCACGGCCATCCACAGGTGGCCAATGTGGCCATAGGACACGGTAAAAACCTGGCGAAAAACCTTCAGAATATCGATTTGAATAAGAATAACCTCCGGTCTTATGAATACCGTAATCTGGGAGCCATGGCTACCGTTAGTAGAAACAAAGCGGTGGTTGACCTTCCCTTTGCTAAATTCAAAGGCCGGTTCGCGTGGCTTGTCTGGATGTTTCTTCACCTGATGCTTATTCTCAGTGTACGGAATAAACTTATTATTTTTATTAACTGGGCATGGAATTATGTTACCAGGAATAATTCGCTGCGGCTTATCCTGAAGGATCAGGATTAGTTCCGCTTGAGCCGGTCCTTTTTTATCAAAAAGAGGTGCTAAGTTACAAAGTAGGTCGCACAGGAGAATATTGAGATGTACTTTTGTTTCAATAAAATTTATTACTAACCCTTTTAAAAGAATAAAAATGGAAACAAAAGAAAAGAATTTCAAAACAGTTAATGTACATCTCAAAGGCATGTTATCAATGATTTTTGTATCGTTGTTGCTGTTTCTTGCTTCAACGCCTGCCTTTGCTCATTGTGATTCGTACGACGGCCCCGTTATTAAGGATGCGATTAAAGCACTTGAAACCAACGATGTGAAGTTAGTCTTCAAATGGATTACCCCGGATCAGGAAGCTGAAATAACCGGTCTGTTTAATAAAGTGTACGGTTTGAAAAATGGCGACCGGGAGATCTACTCCATCGTTGAAAAGCATTTCTTTGAAACGCTGGTGAGGCTGCATCGTGAAACGGAAGGCGCACCTTATACCGGGTTAAAACCGGCCGGAACCACCAAGCAAATAATTGTGATGAGCGATAAGGCCATTGAGAACGACGATATTGATAAGTTGCTCGCGCAATTGAACAACCATATCGGAAGTGTGATCAGAGAAAAATACCACAAAGTGGCAATGCTGAACAAGGTGAAAGATAACTCCGCCGAAGAAGGCAGGGCTTACGTGAAAGCTTATGTTGATTACACGCACTCGCTCGAAGCGCTTCACGATATTTTAGAAAATGGCGGCGGGCATAATCATTGATTTTTTTCAAAAAACTTCGCCGAGTTTGTAACGGAAATAGCCTTTGTTACGTCGTATAGGTATATACTCCAAAATATGATGAAATTTTACTATACGTCGCTATTTTTCTTATTTTCATTATTGGCTTTTTCCCAAACAAAAACTTACACCACTTCACGCACGCAACAAGCACCGGAGATAGACGGGCAACTGACGGACGACTGTTGGCAGAATGCCGGTTGGGAGAGTGATTTTGTGCAGTTTGAACCCAATCAGGGTGCTGCACCCTCCCAACAAACGCAATTTGCCATCGTGTATGACGATAACAATTTGTACATCGCCATAAAAGCACTCGACTCCGAACCCGATAAGATTGTCCGCCGTGTTTCGCGGCGCGATGTTGCCGACGGCGATGCGGTGGCCATTGTCATAGACAGCTACGAAGATAAGATGACTGCCTTTGCGTTTTTAGTTTCTGCCGCCGGCAGCAAAACCGATTGGAGGCAAACCGAGGGCAACGGCGAGGACAATAGCTGGGATCCGATTTGGGAAGTGCGGACTTCCCTGCAACCCGATGGCTGGTACGCCGAAATGCGTATTCCGTATTCGCAACTTCGTTTCGGAAAGAAAGTCCGATACCGTTGGGGATTGGAAGTGATGCGTCACGTTTATCGTCATCAGGAGCGTTCGTTCTGGCAACCCATCGATAAAGCCTCGGCAAAATTTATCGGCGATTTTGGAACTTTGGAAGGCATTTGTAACATTTATCCCAAAAAGGATATTGAAATTGTTCCTTTCGCACTTTCTCAACTGACACTTTCGGAAAAAGAAACAGGAAATCCGTTTGCCACGGGAACCCGTACAAAAGCATCGATGGGAGTGGACGGTAAGATCAGCCTTACCAACGACATTACGCTGAACTTCACGATAAATCCCGATTTCGGGCAAGTGGAAGCCGATCCGTCAGTGGTGAATCTAACCAATTTTGAAACCTATTTCAACGAAAAGCGGCCTTTCTTTGTAGAAGGGAGCAATATTTACCATTATCCGTTCGATTTGACCAATAACGAGCAGAACAAACTCTTTTATTCACGTCGGCTGGGTAGGGAACCACATCTCAACTACGACACAAAAGACGGCGAATATGTACGCGAGCCGGGAAGGACAACTATTCTGGGTGCGGTTAAAGTGTCGGGAAAAACGCGTAAAGGAACTTCCATCGGGATATTAAATGCGGTTACACAGAAAATGAGCAGTGAAATAGATCGCGACGGTGAACGATTGAAATATGCTGTGGAACCTACTTCAAATTATTTTGTGGGCAGGTTGGAACAGGACCTTGATAGTGGCAACCTCATTGTCGGGGGAATGATCACGGCCACCAACCGTAAGATAGATGAACAGCAATTTGAGGTTCTGCCCGGTTCGGCATACACGGCAGGGATGAATTTAACCAAATACTGGAAAGACAAATCTTATTTTATCACGGCAAGAACATTTTTCAGTCACTTGCGAGGATCGCAGGAAGCGATGGTCCAATTGCAGAAATCGTCGGCGAGGTATTATCAAAGACCCGATGCGAAGCATTTGGAACTTGATGCGGAACGTACATCGCTGAGCGGTTTTGGGGGTTCGGTGAGTGGAGGTAAGGTTTCCGGGCATTTTAATGTGTTGGGTTTCAGTAGCTGGAGCTCTCCCGGACTGGAGTTTAACGATATCGGTTTTAAACCCAATGCCGATATGTTTATGAACGGTGTTTGGGCAGAGTGGAACGAATGGCGTCCGAGAGGCATCGTAAACAAGTATCGGTTTAATGGTTCCTTGTATAACATAAGGGATTTTTCGGGAACTTCACTGGTGTGGGGAAATGAAGCGTATGGGCACATTCAGTTTACCAATTATTACGATATTGCCGGAGGATTGAATATTAATCATCCGGGATTATCTAATTCAATGTTGAGAGGAGGTCCTGCTATTAAAACGCCGGGAGTCATAAATTCGTGGTTTTCCGTTGAATCGGACAGCCGGAAGAAACTAAGCATGGAATACGATATGAGTTTTTCTCACGGTTATGAGAACTCGAGACGTTCCATTTCGTATGGATTGGATATCACCTACAAGCCCAGTGACCGCCTTGCCCTTTCGCTTTATCCGCAATATGTCAAATCTACCGGCCATCAGCAATATGTGCGTACGGTATCGGGAGAAAACCCTACCTATATTCTGTCGTCTATCAACCAGAATATCGCATCGGTATCCGTTCGGATAAATTACGGTATTACGCCCGATATGTCATTGCAGTGGTATGCGCTTCCGTACCTGTTCTCCGGCGATTATTACGGTTTTAAAACGGTAACCCGGCCGAGGGCAGACAAATTTAACGATCGGTTCACGGCCATGGATACCTACGACTACGACAATCCCGATTTTCATTTTCTTCAATTCCGCTCCAACCTGGTTTACCGGTGGGAGTACAAACCCGGATCGGTACTCTATCTGGTGTGGTCGCAAGGAAGAACGGTACAGGGAGAAGACGGGACGTTCCGGTTTAAAGATTATGTGTGCGATTTGTTTAAAGCGGCTCCTCAAAACGATTTTCTCATAAAAATTTCGTATGCGTGGATATTTTAACCCACTCTTCCCATGCCGGATACACCGAAACCAGCCGGTGATTCAGTTTATTCCCTGAAATTGGCGTGGACTCAGGTATGCTGATGGAAGAGATTGATTTGGATTTTTATTTATCCATCACAGGAAATAACTCCCTGATTTCCGATTCATTGGGTTGCCTTCCGTATTCACATATTTCGAAAGCTTCAGCATCGGTAATCTTGTCCGCTTTCTCCTTTCCATACCATTTTACAAGAGATTCTTTCACAGAGGGTAGTATGGTCCTTCTTCTGCCGTTCTTCAGCCATTCCAGCCGTTCTTTTTCATCTTTAGGAACGTTCTGTTCTTGAGAAGCTGTCCACGGTAACCACTCAAAATACTGAGATTCGTGTGCCGCCATTCCGTAAATTTTCCGGTCCAGAACGTCTGAAATATCAATGGCAATATCAGGAGTAAACGGATATGGCTTTTGAAACCGGTCTTGCGCATACAGGAAAACAGGATTTTTTCTCAAGGGAGGAGTATCCGATACCACGTTTGGAACAATCACCATGTAAGCTGCATCCTGCAACACAATAGCCGTGTTCCTGTGGTCGGGATGGTAATCGTATGGCCGGGGGCCGATTACAATGTCGGCATTCCATTCACGGATTAACCGGATAACCTGGTGGCGCACTTCGAGGGTAGGAAACAACTCACCGTCGTGGTTATCGAGTATCCTGTATGTCACACCAAATCGTTTACCGGCTTCCTGCGCTTCGGCCCTGCGAATTCTCGCCAATGCTCCCCCGCCTTTCGATTGATGCCCGGCATCTCCGTTTGTGAGTGATACGAACAACACGTTGTGTCCGAGTTTTGCAAATTTAATTGCTGTTCCGCCTGCTGTTCCGTCCGGATCATCAGGGTGCGCACCAAACACGATCACATTTATTTTTTTATCCTGCCCCGACACAAAGCTAAAGGGGAGAAACAGGAAAAGAATGGAAACGAGATACTTCATGATAAGCTAATTTGTTTGTTTATCACAAAAATACGAAAAATGAACTATATTTGCAGATATAATCCATATTTGTTATGCGAATAAAAGAAATATTGCAAACGATAGAAAACCTGGCTCCAATTCCGCTGCAGGAGGATTTTGACAACAGCGGGTTACAGGTTGGCGATGTAAGTCGTGAAGCTACTGCTGCCTTGCTCAGCCTCGATGTGACGGAGAGCGTGGTTGACGAAGCCGTCTCACTGGGATGCAACCTTATAATCTCGCATCATCCGCTGGCCTTTAAACCGTTTAAATCGTTGACGGGGCGCACTTACGTTGAGCGGTGTATGATAAAGGCCATCAAACACGATATTGTGGTTTATGCTGCGCATACCAACCTCGATAACGCCTGGCAGGGAGTGAACTTTAAACTTGCAGAGATGCTTGGCTTGCAGCAACCCAGAGTGTTGAGCCCTCAAAAAGACGCTTTGCTTAAATTGGTTACCTTTGTTCCCGAATCGCATGCCGAGTATGTCAGGAACGCCTTGTTTAATGCGGGAGCGGGAAATATAGGCAACTACGATTCGTGTAGTTTCAACCTGCACGGCGAAGGCACTTTCAGGGCTAACGAGTCGGCAACCCCTTTTGTGGGCGACGTTGGAAAACTCCATTTCGAGAAAGAGGCGAGGATTGAGACCGTTTTACCCAAATTCAGGCAGGCAGATGTGTTGCGGGCATTGTTATCGGTTCATCCTTACGAAGAGCCGGCTTATGATTTTTACCCCCTCAAAAACGATTGGGCGCAAGCCGGGAGCGGGGTGGTGGGTGTTTTGCCCGAACCGGTCCCGGAGCAGGAGTTTCTGTATTTACTGAAAGATGTATTCAATTTGCCGACCATCCGTCATACCAAATTACAGAACCGGGAAATTCACGATGTGGCTTTGTGTGGAGGCTCAGGTGCATTCCTCATTCCCGAAGCCATTACCTATGGCGCCGATGCATTTATTACAGGGGAAGCCAGGTACAATGACTTTTATGATGTGGATAGCCGCTTATTGCTCGCTGTCGTAGGGCATTACGAATCGGAAATTTGCACGAAAGAGATCTTTTTCGATATAATTTCGAAAAAATTTCCTACCTTTGCTGTTCATAAATCGGCATTCGATTCGAATCCCGTAAAATACCTGTAAAAGAAAGCGGTCTGACGTTGTTCCCGCAGTTGCAGGTAATGTGGTAACAGAACGATAATCTTCGTGGGGTTACTGCATTTTTTTATAGTAGAGGAGCGGTTATGCCGCATTTCATTTTAAAGTGAATAAACAGAGAATAAAACTTTATATATTATGGCAACAAGAAAAAAAGTTACAGTAGAAGATATTGCAGTGGACGAAAAACTGAAATCGTTGTACAAGTTGCAATCTTATCTTTCAGAAATCGATAAAATCAAAACATTAAGAGGTGAACTTCCTCTTGAAGTGGCTGACCTTGACGACGAAATCGCCGGATTAGGAACGCGTATCAATAAATTTGAACTCGATTTGAAAGAACTGGGTGAGATGACCAGGCAGGAGAAATTCAAGATCGAAACCAGCAAAACGAAAATCGAAAAGTATAATAAGCAGCTCGAAAATGTTCGTAACAGCAAGGAGTTTGATCATCTATCGAAAGAGGTGGAGTTTGAAACGCTTGAAATTGAATTGGCCGAAAAGCATATCCGTGAAAATACGCAATCCGAAAAGTTGATTAAAGAACAGATTACGGCTGCCAACGAGCAACTTAAAGAAAAGAATTTCGATTTGGAAGCTAAAAAGAAAGAGCTCGATGATATTGTTTCGGAAACCAAAGCCCAGGAAGAAAAGATCCGCGAAAAGGCTAAAAAGACCGAAACTACTATCGAGCCCCGATTGCTCACCGCATTCAAACGAATCCGTAAAAATGCACGCAACGGATTAGGAATTGTACCTATCCAGCGTGGTGCCTGTGGTGGTTGCTTCAATAAAATTCCGCCCCAGAAACAAATGGATATTAAAATGGGGAAGAAAATTATCGTGTGTGAGTATTGCGGGCGGATTATGATTGACCCCGAATTAGCGGGAATTACTACGGAATAAAAACTTCCGTAGCACTATCCACGCCGCCGTGAGCAACATGATCAACAAGGCTGCATAAGCCACCGCATCCGTAACTTTTATACTTACCGGCTCAAAACGAAATTCCACGGTATGCCTTCCCGCAGGAATGGGCAGTGCCCGCAGTGTGTAATTGGCACGCAACATCTGGACCGGTTGTCCGTCTATGGTGATTTGCCATCCCTTGGGATAATAAATCTCCGAGAAGACGGCCAATTCATCTTTTTTCGTATCCACCGTGTAGGTGATGAAGTTAGAGTCGTAATCGGCCAACACAATAGTGGATGCCGAGTCGGCAGGCGACACGTTGAACCCTTGCAAAACAGGCTCGAATTTTTTATCGGTCACGGCTTGAGTGCGTAAATCCATGGTTGCCAGCGCATCGATCTCTTCATCGGCATTGTTTGCAAACTGAATGCCGTCTACAAACCAGGCATTTCCCATGGCGTAAGGATTTTCTATAGGTACCGTTCCGCCTTGTGTTGGCATGATGATCCATTTGGCGTTGAGCATGTTTAACACCTTATACCCGTCGGCGTTCACGGAGTCCATTGCCCCTTGTGTACGGATAATGTCTTGTTGCAAAACACCCATTTCCTTACTTATGTGTATATCGATCAAATCCTGGTACCGGCGTAGTTTTGCTGCATGATACCCACCGATTGTTTTGTGGTAATAAGGTGTAATTCCATCGTCGAACGTGTTGGTTGCCATATTCAGTACACGGTAGTATTTGGTGGTGTCCTGTAAAATATGCTGATCGGTTGGTGTTTGCGAAAAGATCTGCTGTTCGTTCAATTTAGTAGTGAAATCGCCGTCGTTGAGGTACCTTTTGTTTACCGTCCACATATCGGCAAGGCAAAGGAGTAAAATTCCGGCCACGGTCCATTGGGCTTTCAATTTGTCGGACATAAAAGCGATCAGTATCAATACTCCACCAAGAATGATATAAAAACTACGCCAGGCATCTGCTTTAAAGATGGAGATGCGCATTTCCGTAAGGTTTCCGATAACAGCCTGAATGTGCTCTGTTGGCAGCGACTGCAGTTGCTGCATTTCGAAATTGGAAATATAAGAAGGAAAAAACAGTTTGGGCATCAACCAGAACAGAATGGCCATACCGCCTGTGGCAGCCCAACTGATACTTAAATATTTTATATTGCTTTTCAGCGTTTCGGGCTTTTGGATAATTTCTTTTAACGCAAGTGCTGCAAGTAGTGGAATACAAAATTCGGCAACTACCAAAATGGATGAAACGGTTCGAAACTTATTGTACATGGGTACATAATCGATAAAGAAATCGGTAAGCGGCATAAAGTTTTTACCCCACGAGAGGAATATCGAAAAGAGGGTCCCTGCCAGTAATGCCCATTTTATTGGCCCTTTCACGATAAAAAGGCCTAAAATAAACAGCGTTAAAACAAAAGCTCCCACGTAAACCGGTCCCGCTGTCCACGGTTGTTCGCCCCAGTATTGCCCGATTTGTTTATACAGTTCACGGTATTCTGGACGCGACTGCTCCATCGCTTTCGGGTTTTCCGACATCCGGGCAGACGAAGATCCGCCTTTGGCGTTTGGAATGAGCAGCGTCCAGGTTTCATCTACCCCGTAGCTCCACCCCGTAATGTAATCGCGCTCCAATCCGTTCTTCGATTTGTTTTCGACACCGTGGTGCGAGAGTTCCGATTTCCCGCGCATCGTCTCCTTTGTATATTCATAAGTATGGTACAAATTAGAGGAATTTGCCAACACCCCAATTAACCCTGCAATAGCCACAACGGCCGTGGATTTCAAGAAATCGGCAAGTTTCTTTTCGCGAACAGCTTGCACGAAAAAGGCAACCACCATGAAAAACATAAGGAAGAGGAAGTAGTAACTCATCTGAATATGGTTTGCCGAAATCTGGAATGCCACGAAGATCATGACCAGCAATGCGCCCAACAGGTATTTCTTCCGGTACGCATACACCAAACCCGCAATGGTAGGCGGAATATAGGCCAATGTGATGAACTTCCAGATATGCCCGGCCGCGATGAGTATGAAAAAGTAGGAAGAGAATGCCCAGATAATGGCTCCCAGCGCACTGATTAAAGGGGAGGCCCCGAACGCCCGCATCAGGATATAAAACCCGAGCAGCATAATAAAAACAAGGCAAATGTAGTTGGGCAAAAACAGGGAGTAGGCGTTTTTCGCCAGCTCCTGAGGTTTGTTCGAATCGTACGTGGGGCTCATCTGGTACGATGGCATTCCTCCAAACATCGAGAGGTTCCAACGCGTACGTTCTCCGTCGTGACGCTTCATAAAATCACGCTGTTCCTGCCCTATTCCGATAGCGGCAAGAGAATCGCCCTGAGTAATGGCGCGGCCGTCCATCACTGCCGGCGCAAAATAGATAAATGAGATAAGGATAAACAAGATGATTACGATTAAATCGGGCAGAAATTTCTTGAGTTCGTTGGAATTTTTCATCGTTATGTTGCTTTGTAAACGTATTTAAGGAACAAATTTACAGATTATTTCTGAAAGCGAAGCCCTGATGCGATTGTTTTGAATAAAAAAAGAAGTGAAACGGGTGAGTTCCACTTCTTTGCAGGTTGTAACACAGGAGGCTCAGAATCTTTTCCCGATAGTAATTCCCATACGCGGATACCCGCTGTCGTTTACAAAATCGCGTCCGCCGCCGAAATACAGTTCACCTACCCAGTTATTTTTGGTCAGGTACTTCCATCCTAATGCCAATCCCAATCCGGCACCTGTTGATCCACTGGAAAACACGGAACCGTTGGCTTCGATAAAAAAACCGGCTCCGTACTTTTGCAGGTTGGTTGAACTTCCTCCAAAATACCAACGGGCATAAGGAGTAAATGCAAAATCTAAAGGATAATCGTCCGAATTCAGGCTAATTCCTGCCGATGCTCCTACGCCAAAATCTTCACCAAGGATACGTTCGTAGGACACTTCGGGGAATAAACCAAAGATGGTGGTCCCCAAATTCAATTTCAATTCATTTAATTGGGCGGGCGTATCTTTTGCAAGATCTCCTCCAAAGACACTTTGTGTGCGTTGTTGTGAAAATGCCGAAACACTGATAATCAACGCGATTGATACTAAAGCAAATTTTTTCATACAGTTTTTATTAAATGTTGTTTTAACATTCTACAATTAAGACTCAAAAACGGTAAAAACGCTGCATAAACTGATGTTAAAAAAATAAAATTGTAAATTCTCCATCAACTCACCTGGCTTCCCGGCTTCACATCTACCGATGGCTCAATCAACGATAACGAACCATCGGCATTTTCTGCCGAAAGAATCATCCCTTCAGACATAATGCCGCGCAACTTTCTCGGCTCCAGGTTGGCAATGAAGCATACCTGTTTACCCACCAACTCTTCGGGGTTGGGGTAGTATGCTGCAATTCCCGATAAAATCGTACGCTTGTTCAGGCCATCGTCCAGCAAGAACCGGAGCAATTTATCGGCCTTCGGTACTTTTTCGCACTCCAGAACAGTTCCCACACGGATATCGAGTTTCCCGAAATCGTCGTAAACGATGCTCTCTTTTACAGGTTTAGCCCTGTAGGCTTCCTGTTCGTTCGCCGCTTTGGTGGCGTGAAGTTTTTCCACTTGCTTTTCGATGGTTTCATCGTCTATTTTCTCGAAAAGGAGTTCCGACTTTCCTAATTCGTGTCCTTTGGGCAGCAGGTCAAAACTGCCCAACTGTTCCCAATCGAATTTATCGGCATGGATGAACGAGTAAATTTTCTTCGCCGAAAAAGGCAGGAACGGCTCGCATACGATGGCCAGGTTAGCAACCATTTGCAACGATACGTTCAGGATGGTAGCCGTGCGTACCTTATCGTCTTTTGCCGTCTTCCACGGCTCGGTGTCTGCCAAATACTTGTTACCGATGCGTGCGAGGTTCATCGCTTCTTTTTGCGCTTCGCGGAAGTGATAGTTTTCGAGATTATACTCCACGGCTTGTTTCACTTGCCGGGATTCGGTAATGGTTTCGCGGTCGTAACCGGTAAGTTCGCCAAGGGCGGGGACGCAGTTGTCGAAATACTTCTGCGTGAGTACCAATGCACGGTTAATGAAATTGCCGAGAACAGCAACCAACTCGTTGTTGTTGCGTGCCTGAAAATCTTTCCACGTGAAATCGTTATCTTTGGTTTCGGGCGCATTTGCCGTAAGTGCATAGCGCAACACGTCTTGTTTGCCCGGGAATTCTTCCAGGTATTCGTGTAACCATACCGCCCAATTGCGCGAAGTGGATATCTTGTCGTTCTCGAGGTTTAGAAATTCGTTTGCCGGAACATTTTCAGGCAAGATATAGGAGCCTTCGGCCTTGAGCATCGCCGGAAAAACAATACAATGGAACACGATATTGTCTTTCCCGATGAAATGGACTAATTTGGTGTTTTCATCTTTCCACCATTTTTCCCAATCGTTGGGTAGTAGCTCTTTGGTGTTGGAAATATAGCCGATGGGCGCGTCAAACCACACGTAAAGCACTTTCCCTTCGGCATCTTTCAATGGAACCGGTATTCCCCAATCCAGGTCGCGGCTTACGGCACGCGGCTGCAAGCCCATATCGAGCCACGATTTACATTGCCCGTAAACGTTTGATTTCCAATCTTTGTGTTCGTTTAAGATCCATTGGCGCAACCACGCTTCGTGTTCGTTGAGCGGCAAGTACCAATGTTTGGTCTTTCGCATTACGGGTACACTTCCACTCAAAGCCGACTTCGGGTTGATTAAATCTGTCGGGCTAAGCGAAGTCCCGCACTGTTCACACTGGTCGCCGTAAGCGCGTTCGTTGCTGCAATGCGGACAAGTTCCGGTGATGTACCGGTCGGCAAGGAATTGCCCCGCTTCTTCGTCGTAATACTGCTCGCTTTCAATTTCCTGAAATCCGCCGTTATTATATATTTTTAGAAAAATTTCCGATGCTGTCTTTTTGTGAATTTCCGATGTCGTACGCGAATAAATGTCGAACGAAATTCCGAATTCTTCAAACGATTTTTTGATAAGTTCGTGGTACCTGTCAACGATACTCTGAGGCGTAACACCTTCTTTCCGGGCGCGAATGGTGATGGGTATCCCGTGTTCGTCCGAGCCTCCCACAAAAAGGACCTCTTCGCCTTTCAGGCGTAAATACCGGGCGTAGATATCCGCCGGGACATAAACTCCGGCCAAGTGTCCGATGTGAACCGGCCCGTTTGCGTACGGCAATGCCGATGTGATAAGTGTGCGTTTAAACTGTTTTGACATAAACTATAGTTGTACTGCGTGTTTCATTTTTTCCGAAGTGCAAAGATACGAAAATTAGCTGTTTCTTGTTTATCGTCTTTAAACTATAATTCGTAAAATTCAAAACAGTTTTTAAGGAAAGGCAGCCTTTTATTATGGGTATGCGGGTCCATGATCCGCGGCCCACGTGCTGTTGAGATCATGGCGAAGCGGTTTTCAGAAGGTGCTATTGGATGAATTGCACAGCCCGCATTACATCATTGTAGCCGATGAAAAAGGTGCCTGATCACGATATTAAGGCCGGAGTTGAATTCGGCAAGTTTGGAGTGTTTATTGGAAGTGATTGAGTTACAGGTATTGTAGGTGCATTTAGCATAAAACAAAGTAATTGACGGAAGAAGTACGTAAGCGATAATTAAGGAGAGGTTATAAAGAGTTAGGACAAATAAAAACAAGAAGGTTGCTTAAGTGTTATAAAAGGAAAAACAGTATGGAGTTCGATATAACAGGTAAAGTTGCCATTATTGGCGGAAGCAGCAAAGGGTTGGGGAAAGCGTGCGCAATAGCATTAGCGAAAGAAGGCGTGAATATTGTGTTGTGTGCCCGAAATGAAGAAGCATTGCAAAAAACCAAAACCGAGATAGAATCGTTGGGTGTTGAGGTGTTGGCCCTATCGGTTGATATGGCTTCTGCTGAAGATAATCAGCGGGTTATCGATGAGACAATTCTAAAGTTCAGTAGAATTGATATTTTGGTTAACAATTCTGGAGGTCCCAAACCGGGAACTTTTAGAGATGTTTCTATGGATGATTTGGATGATGCGTACCATTCGGTGCTGAAATACAATATCCGGATGATCCGGGGTTGTCTGCCTCATATGGAAAAGAACGGGTGGGGGAGAATCGTGAACATCACTTCCATCACTGTGAAGGAACCGTCTCCGAATATGGTGTTATCGAATATTTTTCGTTCGGCGGTAGTAAGTTTTGCCAAAACCATCAGCAAAGAAATTATTTCCAAAGGAATAACCATCAACAATGTTTCTCCCGGTTATTTTAAGACAGACAGGGTAACGCAATTGATGAAAGTCCGTTCCGAAACTGAAGGAATTTCTATAAATGAGTATGAACAGAAAGCCATTCAGGATTTTCCGCACAAACGCTATATGGATCCGCAGGAATTGGGCGATTTGGTTTGTTACCTATGTTCCGAACAAGCTAAATCTATCAACGGGACAACTATTCAGGTTGATGGGGGAATGTTGAACGGGTTGCTGTGAAGGTGGATTTTTTTTTGAAATATTCTTTCCACACAACTGTTTTTCCGGTTTCGGCAAGTACGGACATTCTGTCGGCATGCGCCACACTTACGGCAAGCGGTTTCTCAACCATAACGTGGATTCCTTTTGGAGCACATTTTTCCACTACCTCCAAGTGCCCGAAAATATCGTTGTAAGCCATTACTGCTTCGGGTTCGGTTTTGCGGAGCATTTCATCGATGCCGGGAAAGACAATTTCCAAGTCAAAACCGTATCTTTTCGCTAATCTTTCTGCCAATTCCTTGTTCGGTTCGGCGATGCCGACGATAATAATATCGCCTTTGTCTTTTCTTCCCAAGAGCCCGTGAATATGATCGTGGGTTAAGCCCGCAATGCCAATTCTCACCGGTTTCTGCTGCGCGAATGTGATAACCGGCAGTATGGTTATATTTAGCATAAGTATAAGTTTTGTAACGGATTTAATCATGATAATTGAGTATTGTGATTGATTTGTTTGCAGCAGTTTTTTCAGTTGTTATTTATATATCTTACAAATGCAATACTTCTGCCATCGGGCGACCAGCTATGTACATTAATAGTGCCCTGCCCGCCGTAAAAAACGGGGGTCAGGTCCCGGACTTTGTTTGTTTCCGTATCCAGTAAACGAAGTTTTACGTTTTTTCCGAACGGATGTCCGCCTTTCTGGTCTTCGATGTACGCGATATAGGCAATACTTTTGTTATCTGGTCCGGGATGTGGAAACCAGTTATCGTATTCATCGAAAGTGAGCTGTGCTTGTCCGCTTCCGTCGGGATGCATCCTGTAAATATGCATCCGTCCCGTGCGATGGCTGTTGAAATAAATCCACTGACCGTCATAACTGTATTCCGGTCCGTCATCCAGGCCTTCGGCATCGGTCAGCCGGATTTCTCCGTCGTCAATAACGTGCGTTTTATATATATCCCATTGGCCATTACGCAAGGCACAGTAGGTAATCCACTGACTATCCGGGCTAACGCCGTGCCAATAACTGGGATAATCGGTTGTGATCAATCGGGGAGTACCGCCGGTTGCGGGGAGGATAAAGATACGCGAACTACCTCCGGGTGGCGTTACTCTTGAATCGTTATGACTTACAATCAGCCATTTGCCATCGAAAGTAAGTCCATGGTCGTTGTTGCACCGATCGGCAAATCCGGTAGGGATTACGCCGGTTTTTTTACCCTTGACCGATACTTTTTCTAGTTTTCCACCGGAGTTGATGATCAGGTATTTCCCGTCTCGGGACCAGTTAGGTGCCTCAAAGTGGCGCCTCTCGCGCAAGATTACTTTTTCTTTTCCGGTTTTTACGTTCAGTAAAACCAATTCGCTTTCAAGGTTCTCCGGAACTTGCGATAGAGCAGCAAATGAACAGAGGGTGCACAGAAAAAGCAAATAAAGGTGTTTCATTGTTTTTTAATTTCTATTTAAACTCCTACGGTTATTTTCCAAATTGCTTCTATCCATTCATCGGAATAGTTAAGAGACGGAACAAAAACAAATTCTTCTCCCCCGGCTTTCATAAACAATTCGCGTGCCTGTAAGTCGATATCGAACAAGGTTTCCAGATTGTCAGCCGGAAAACCGGGAGCGATTACCGCCACCTTTTTCCATCCCAGCTGTGGAAAATCGGAAATATCCGCATCTAAAAATGGTTTTAGCCAATTGTTGCCGCGTTGCGATGCATACAGAAGGTATGTATATTGCAATTCGATGTTGAGTTTTTTACAAAATAAGCGGTTAGTCTCTTTCAGCTGATACACGTAATCGAACTCTTTTCCCTTTTTCCAGGCCACTTCTACCTGATCTACGGGCAGGCTGTGATAACAAAATACCAGTTTATCAATACCTTTCAGGTAGGGTTCGGCGTGTTTGGCAAGCGCATTTATAAATGCCGGATGATCGAAATAAGGTTCAACTATCTTTAATCGATACGAATGCGGATGCTTGTAGAAAATCCGTCCGATCTCATCTATGGTAGTTTGCGTTGTGGATTGGGCGTAATGCGGGTACAACGGAAACACAACCACTTCGTGCAAGAGCGGACATTTCTTTTCCAGGTTTTTAAAAGCTTGCTCAATCCCCGGTTCACCATAGCGCATGGCAATCTCCACAGGAATATTTTTTCTTTCTTCCAGCAATTGGGCAAGTTTCCGCATAAAATAAATCATAGGTGAGATTGCCGGCTCTTCTTTTCGCCAGATTTGGCTGTATTTATTAAACGATTTACCGGATGAAACCGGAGCAATGATTTTTTTTGCCAAAAAGTTGGAAACCAATTCAGGCTTACCGGTAACGAGCGGATCGCTAAGCATATCACCGACAAATTTCTTTACAGCTTCTTTGCTGCATGTAGCCGGAGTTCCGACATTTATCAATAAAATCCCTCGCATAAACAATACGTAATGCTATTTTACAAACGTCTCTAATATTTTTGTTGTTTCACTTGGAATAATTAAGCCCGATTCAGTATCGGCCGGGACCAGGACCGTTTCTCCCTGCTCCATAAAAATTGAATTTCCCTTATTGTCTTTCAGCGTGCAATGTCCCTGCATACAGATATAGATAACAAAAGAGTCGAGAGCCTTATAATGACGTGCCATAGGAATATCCATTTCCAACAGGTTGGTGGTGAAGTATTCACACGTAACCAATTCTACCGGTTGATTGATGTGTGCGGAATATTCGGTTTTATAATTTTCATAAACATTGTAGTCGATAGCCTCTTTTGCTAATTCGGTGTGCAATTCGCGTAAATTCCCTTGCGCATCTTTCCTGTTGTAATCGTAGATGCGGTAAGTGATGTTTGATGTTTGCTGAATTTCGGTGATGAAACATCCTGCGCCAATGGCGTGAACACGGCCTGCGGGAAGGAAGAACACATCACCCGGTTTTACGTCGTATTTTTGAAGTTTATCGGTGAAGGAGTTGTCTTCTATTGTTTTAACATACTCATCAGGGGTTATGGGAGTGGCAAATCCCGAATAAAGAAACGCGTTGGGGGTTGCTTTTATCACGTACCACATTTCCGTTTTCCCGAAGGAGTGGTGTCTTTTCTTTGCCAGTTCATCGTTCGGATGAACTTGAATGGAAAGGTCGTCCCGCGCATCGATAAACTTAATCAGAAGAGGAAAAGTGTCGCCAAACTTATCATATACTTTTTTACCCACTAACCGGGCTTTATTGGTTCGAAGAATCTCATCGATCGGTTTCCCTGCCAGTTCTCCATTGTCAACAACGGATATATTCCCTTCCACACCCGATATCTCCCAGCTTTCACCAATGCCTTCCTGCCGGGGTGATATATTTTTGAATTCATAAATATCTGAGCCGCCCCAGATAATTTTTTTAAATATGGGTTGAAATTTAAAGGGATATAATGCTCCTTTTGATGTAGGCGGATTATCTGTATTTGTTGTGTTATCTTTCATTTTGTCTTAATCATATTTTTGATGAGTTGAGATTGCCGGGTACTTTTCAGGGGATTGGGGTCATAATTTCTTCAAAACAAGGGCAGAACGGGCAGGCAGATATGTTTTAATCCAACCTTTTCCGTCTTTCGCATACAACGGATCATGGTGCGTGAAATGATGAACGGTATCATCGTTCAGCCCAAAACCGCCGAATTTCCGGTCGTCGGTATCGAGAACGATACTGTATTCGCCTTCAGGAACTAACATGCCGTAATCGCTAAACGATTTTTCGGGATGGAAGTTGAAGATAAACAACAACTTTTCCCGCATGTAGGCCAGCACGTTGTCACCGTCTTTGTCCCAGATTTTTACAATAGGTGTAGCCTGAAAATCGACTATGGATTTGATAAGTTCAATCATTGCCCGATCGAAGTCGCCCAAGTAATGGTACTTGAGGTTCTGGTCGTCAGCCAAATGCCATTGACGCCGGGCATATTGGTATGACCAGTTATTTCCTTCGCGCGGAAAATCAATCCACTCCGGATGGCCAAACTCGTTGCCCATAAAATTCAAATAGCCTCCGTTCATGGTGGTTGCGGTTACCAGTCGGATCATTTTATGTAGCGCAGTTCCCCGGTCAACCATAAATGAACTGCTCATCAACTTCGACATGAACCAATACATGTCAGCATCTATCAATCTGAAGATGATCGTTTTATCGCCAACTAATGCCTGGTCGTGGCTTTCTACGTAAGATATCGTTTTTTCATCGGCACGACGATTGGTCGTTTCCCACCAAATAGCTGTAGGATGCCAATCTTCGTCTTTTCGCTCCTTGATGGTCTTAATCCAGAAATCGGGGATATTCATCGCCATACGATAATCAAAACCGTAGCCTCCCGATTTTATATCCAATGCCAGGCCGGGCATGCCGCTAACTTCTTCGGCAATGGTGATGGCATTTGGATTCACTTCGTGAATAAGTTTGTTAGCCAGTGTCAGGTAGCAAATGGCGTCAGGGTCTTGCCTATTATTATAATAATCGTCGTATTTGGTGAAACTTTCTTCCAAACCGTGGCTGTAGTACAACATAGATGTTACTCCGTCAAAACGGAAACCGTCGAATTTATATTCTTCCATCCAGTATTTGCAGTTTGAAAGCAGAAAATGGAGTACTTCGTTTTTGCCGTAATCAAAGCAAAGCGAATCCCATGCCGGATGATTCCTGCGATCGGGATTGTCCGGGAAATACTGGTTGTACGAGCCGTCAAACCTGGCAATTCCTTCCAATTCGTTCTTCACGGCGTGTGAATGTACGATATCCATGATAACCGCTATTCCCATTTCGTGCGCTGCATCAATTAATTGGCGGAGTTCATCGGGTGTGCCGCTACGCGACGTTGGTGCAAAAAAATTGGATACGTGGTACCCGAACGAACCGTAATACGGATGTTCCTGAACAGCCATCAGTTGAATGGCATTGTAGCCGCCTTTCCTGACCCGCGGCAGCACATTCTCCCTAAACTCGGTATAGGTGCCCACTTTCCCTTCTTCAGTAGCCATTCCAACGTGACATTCGTAAATAAGGAGTGGCGATGTATCGGGTTTAAAATCCCTTATTCTGAACTTGTACGAGATTTCAGGATTCCACACTTGAGCACTGAATATATGTGTTTGCGGGTCCTGTACAACCCTGCGGCACCAAGCTGGAATTCGTTCGCCACTTCCGCCATCCCAGCTGACTAGAAGTTTGTATAAATCGTGATGATGGATGCGTCCCGGCGGGATTTTAACTTCCCAAACACCGTTTTCGATCCGTTTCAGCCGATACGATTCCATTCGCTGCCAGTTGTTGAAAGTGCCGATGAGAAAAATTTCCGTGGCATTAGGCGCCCATTCACGAAAAATCCATCCATCCACTGTTTTATGTAGCCCAAAGTATAGATATCCGGTGGCAAAGTCCGATAACGTAATTTGCCCGTTCCGGGTCAATTCCTTCTCTTTTCTCAAAAATTGATTGTTCCGCTCTTCAATCTTTCGACGAAAAGGTTCAAGCCAAGGGTCATTTTTTATGATATCTAACATGAATACCTCCAATTAAAAATTTATAAAACAGCAACTTTTATAATAAGCTTTCTGGTAGTACCTTCACCAATAAGCGGAGCGTGCGCGTCTTCGGGAAAGAAAATGATAAATTCGCCGGGCAGCACGTTGATGAAGGCAGACGGCTCGTCATTAAACAATTGAAAATCATTTTGACGGCTATATTCTCCTGTTGCTTCCTTCAGGTTCTTTAAGGATTTCCATCCGAAAATTTCTTCTCCGGCAATAGGAATCTGTATATCGATGAATTTTCTGTGAGTTTCCAGTTTACTTTCAGCTTTGCTTTTCAGGGCGGTATCCGCTACCGATGCTTTCAGGTAGATACCTTCTATTTCGACAAATCCTTCCGGCGCATTGCTCATATCCAATCCTCCGGCATACTCGAAAGCCTTTTTAAACAAGGGATTCAGGCAAAAATAATTGGACGCGTTTTCTAAATTATCCAATACCATACTTTACAGTTTTTCTTTATCTTATTTGTACAAAGATAACGGAATTTATGAATCAACCCGCCGTTTTCAATTAGAAAAAAAACGTATCTTTGTTGTCTGATAAAATGATACTACAATGAAACGAATATTGTCTGCACTGATTATAACACTAATATCCGTTGCCGTTTTTTCTCAAAATGATCAGACCACCTGTAACTTGGGATTTTCATTTAAAATAAACAATAATCCCAACTGGGGCAACAATGAACCTGTTGTGACAGAGGTTACTCCCGGGTCGCCTGCCGAAAAAGCCGGTTTAAAGGCCAATGACATTATACTTGAAGTTAACGGACACGGGACTTACTTAAAACCAGCGCATACCATTATGTCGTGGTTTATGGAGAGACCTTCTGATATGTCGATATCCATCCGTAATTTTGAAGCATCGTTCAAACCGATGACTATTTCCAAAGACTGCAGGTTAAGAAACGGGCTGAGTGAAGCACAACTGGCGCCTGTGTTCTCGTTCTATAGCCTTGAGGATGTACAGGACAGAAAATTTATAATTCCGGTAAAAACTACCATAAACCCTGATGCTGAATTTTTTAATTACCGGACTTATGACTTTGCTCCTTCCGATGAAAGCTCCAGAGAGCTGGACGAACGCATTAATCTGATATTTACGAGGGTTTTATCTGAACTTGGCCTCAAACGCGACAGTGAAGACCCCGATTTTATTATTCAAACCTTTTACGGCTATCAAAACAATCCCCTGTTCAAGGCAGATTCTCCAGCACGCGGAACCTACTCCGGAACCTGGCGATTCGATACCCGTAACAACCGGATGGTTAAAATCCCTGTATATGATCCGACCCAACCCATAAGGATTGATGATGTGATGTATAATCTGGAGTTTGGTTATCGGTTTTATGATAGAAAATTTACTGAACCCGGTAAGCCGATGTTGGTTTGGGAAAGTGAAGTGAAAGAAAAACTGAGCGATAATTACGGGTTGTTGGAGTATCTGGAAATGAATCTCCCTTTGATATTGCGTAAATTTCCCAATTCGGGTAACCTGGAAAAAGCTACTTATCATGTGAAATATTCGCGATATAATTATACAGGCATCAATTACGATTTGAACGATTTAAAAACAATTGTTTCCGTTGATGCCGGATCTCCGGCAGCCCGCGTGGGAGTGAAAGCCGGAGATGTTGTGGTGAAAGTTCAGGATCACAGTTTCAATCACGACGCAAAATCGCTCACGGCCAGTTATCGGCGTTTTATTGCCGAAACGATGAAATACCGCGATCAAACCACAAAATATACGGATTCAAACGGATTTCAAAATGCCATGTACTGGGATATTACACATTATAATGATGTGTCTAAGGAAATAAATGACAAGAAAAGATACAAGTCAGGATTCTCCTACCTCTTCAATTTCAATCAATATATAGATTGGAATACTCCGAATACCCTAAATATTGAAATTGAAAGAAACGGTGAAAAATTGGTTTTTGAGATAAATCCAACCATAACCTGGTACTCTCAGGTTCTGGTAGAATAAATAGTTGAAAAAAAATACTGAAAAAGCCGGAAAAATTTTGTCGGTAAAATTAAATATTCTATCTTTGTAGCCCTTTCGCAATAACCGAAAAGGGTTTGTTATCGAGATAACAAAATAAAGTTGCAAGGTTGAAAAAATTGAAATTGTAGAATCATCTGAAAATCAAATCGAAAAAATATTTTTCAAAAAAAATTCAGATTTTATTTTGTTAATTCAAAAATAGGTTCTACCTTTGCATCCGCTTTCCGAAAAACAACAGTTAGGGGGAGGCATGACAAACGTTCTTTGAAAGTATTCCATACACGTTTTTTAAAAGACAAGCAGTATATAAATATATATTGGTACCCGTTCAATTTAAGAACACAGATAAAAGGAAAAGGAATAGATTCGTGAAATCAGGGGCAAGTTTGAGGATCACCGGCGGGAGCCGGGTGTTTGTTCAGTTTTTTTTACCGTTGTTGCCGTCAGGCAGGGATTGGTGACAGTTCAAGACATACAACAAATATACAACGAAGAGTTTGATCCTGGCTCAGGATGAACGCTAGCGACAGGCCTAACACATGCAAGTCGAGGGGCAGCACATGAGGCAGCAATGCGGATGGTGGCGACCGGCGCACGGGTGAGTAACACGTATGCAACCTGCCTTCAACCGGAGGATAACCCGTTGAAAGACGGACTAATACTCCATAACACAGGGGTCCCGCATGGGGATA
>Ga0207420_1000260_pt1 | contig 74197 bp, 65 predicted proteins | sample ThiBio_inoc_biof_FD_183941 | JGI IMG/M metagenome (GOLD analysis project Ga0207420, IMG submission 183941) | Wastewater bioreactor microbial communities from Cape Town, South Africa - Thiocy_inoc_biof (SPAdes) | ecosystem: Engineered > Bioremediation > Thiocyanate > Unclassified | place: South...
GATACGGATAAAAAGAATGAAACCCGTTACGTCACACTATCCATCACCTACATGTTCAACAACTACAAGAAGAAATACCGTGGCGAAAGTGCGGCGCAGGACGACATAAACCGGTTTTAATCCTGTAGACGAAATATTATTGGACGATAACGGAACCTATATCCTCAACCCGGCATATGCAATGAAAAACGACCCACGCCGGGTTGTTGTTTTTTCCGGGTTAGGGAGAAATAGTTTAAGTGCCCGCAATTGGGAGAGTTTTTTGCATCCCTTACATGCAAAGATATTCAGTTTTTTTACATTCAATAGGCCATTAAATACCACCATTTCCTTATTGAGTCGATATCTGGATCGTGATGAACCGACGGTGAGGAAAATCGTTTTTCCCTTTATCGAAAATCCACTCTCTGTTTATACTAGATACAAAGAAGATAAGGTATTCAATATTGTATTAAGCTAATATATAATCATTTAATAGAAAAATCATGAAAGGAATCATTGTTCTATTTTTTATTGGGTTTATAAGTTATAATAATTAAGTAGGTCGGCGGGGTTACCCCCGCTTTCCCCTTTAAGAACCGTACGTGCGGGTTTCCTCGCATACGGCTCAAGTGTTACAAAATTTAATTCTCACAAAATTAAACCGGTTCGTTGGCTATTGCAAGCCAAAGTCCGATAAAGTTACACACTACGTGCAGCGAACCGCAGCCTTGCGGACTGCCTGTCTTCAAAATAACCATGCCACAGCGCATCAAACGGATTTGCGTCCATTTTGATTTTCAGGTGCCGGATGATTGGGATGTCGGCCAGTTTCCTTAATGTAAAGGTATTCCAGCTCCCGTCCTGCTCAACCGTTTCGGTAAATATCCACTTTCGATTCTTGTCCGTGTGGAAATATTTATCCCTTACCCATTTGCGGGACTTGTTGGCATGTCGCCTGATTGCCCACCGTTTCAACTGTAAGAACAGCACGTGGTCGATTGAGGCAAACACCTCTTTGGATGCCACATGCCTGAAATAATTTCCCCATCCCGTGATTACAGGGTTAAGTTCTTCAATCAACCGGCCTTGCGTTGCCGCCTTGTTGCTGAAGATTATTTCGTGCAGCCTTCCGGTTATCTTCTTGCGGCTCTTCATCGAGGGTCTAATCAATAGTTTCCCGTTGTACTTCCGGACATTGAACCCCAGAAAGTCGAAGCCGTCCCCGATATGGGTAATCAGCGTTTTCTCCACGGAGAGTGACAACCCTCTTTGTGCAAGAAAGTCTGTTAAAAGGGGTTTTATCTCTTCGAGCAACCCTTTGCTTTCTGCCGTGACCACAAAGTCATCCGCATATCGTATCAGGTTTACTTTCGGGACATAAAATTTCCCTTTCCCGAGGTAGCGTTTCTGATACCGCTCCCCGAGCATCCTTTCCATTCCGTCCAGGGTCGCATTGGCCAGAGCGGGCGAGATGATACCGCCCTGTGGCGTTCCTTCCCTTGTCGGGGTAAGTATCTTGTTAAATATTACCCCCGCTTTAAGCCACTTGCCGAGTATTGTCTTGTCGATTTGTACATTATCTGCAAGCCACTCATGGCTTATGTGGTCGAAACACCCCTTGATGTCTCCCTCCAATATCCATTGCGGGGAGCACTTCCTGCTCAGCAACCTGTGCAGGGCATCCATGGCATCTGCCGTACTGCGTTTCTTTCGGAAACCATACGAGTTGCCGTCAGCCATTGTCTCGGTTACCGGTTCGAGAGCCATCAGGTATAATGCCTGCATCGCCCTGTCTTGCATGGTTGGAATCCCCAGCGGACGTTTTTTGCCGTTACTCTTTTCAATGAACACTCTTTTGAGAGGTTTGGGTCTGTATCCCCTACGCTTAAGGGATTTTATCGCCTTCAGTTTTGAAGCGGGAGTAGTCCATCTGACCTTATCTACTCCGGCGGTTCGTTTTCCTTTATTGGATGTCACCCTTTTCACGGCTAAAGCCTTAGCCTCGAAAGAGGTGACCAGAAGATGTTGCAGGGCTTTCACCCTGTCCCACCGTCTCTCTTTTTGAGCCTTTACAATCCTTGCCTGGAGCTTCCTCACCCGGCGCTCGCATTTTTTCCAGTTTATGGCTGTCCATCCTGCTGCTGCCGCGTGTGAAGATGCACACTTCGTTTCCACTCCGCCCCTTTGCTGTTTCTTCATCCTGAAAGTTCTCCGGCTTTCCTGTAACGTAACACCCTGCGGAAGTCTGCCTGTTTTCACGGCAGGATAATGTTTCAATCCCTATCTTCCCCGCTACAGGGAAGCATTCGCTTTTTCCGCAATCTCATACCCTCACCCCCGTCGGCTTTCCTTACGGTTGGCTTTCCCGTTTGCATGGGAGGAATAAGGGCTTACCAAGTTCCGGTTAAATAACAACCCGCGGGTTAGAACCCACCCTTCTACCGGCAGCGCTTCGTCCGTGTAACCTTGAAAAACAGAAAGTTATCCGGCTGCCCACCTTTTGGTCAAGGCTTATCAACATCTTTAGCCTTTCGTTTGTAACGATAGTGCAGTGGTTCACATATGTTGTCCATACCGCAGAGCCTTGCCCCTTAACCGCCTGATGTTGGCGGTAGTTGTATCCCCTCACGGTTCGCTCTCCTGTTGTTCACAGGGACTTTGTCAAGGAAGCTTCACACCACGGGATTACTCCTGCCGCATGTTCCTTTAGGCTACTATTAACGGAATAATAGGTTCAGTCTCGCTCGCTGAACAATTACTTAATCGACTTCTTGTCGCACCTTTTTCTCAAACTTACAAAGGTATCGTATATGATGAAAATAGTATGCCGTTGCCTTATGCTAATGTAGCTTTGATGACAAAAGATTCATTATTGTTAACCGGAGGGACAACCAACCTTGATGGATATTTTGAAATCTCTTATGACAAACAAGATGTTTATTTGCTTAAATTTTCTTATATCGGATATAAGACAATTTATCAAAAAGCAAGTAGTTCTGAGAGGTTAATGGTTAAGCTTGATGCAGATGAAAAGGTTCTTTCTGAGATTGTAGTATCGGCGCAAAAAAAAATTTATAAAGTTGAAGGAGGCACAATTAGTGCAAATGTCAAAAACACGTATCTAACTAATATAACATCAACTCGCAGTTTGATTTCTGAATTACCACTAATAAGCGAACAAAATGGAGTATTAATGGTTTTTGGAAAGGGAACCCCTATTATCTTAATAAATGGGAGACAGATTCGTAATCGGAGTGAATTGGACCAATTGTCTCCAAAAGATATTGATAAAATTGAACTTGTAACCAATCCTGGCGCCGAGTATGACGCAAGTGTAGGTGCTATTATTAAAATTTTCACCATGCGTAAAGAGGGCGATGGCATTAGTTTTAACTTTATAACAAAACAGGGAACGGGAAAGTATTATTTGGGGGAAGAACAAATTTCAGCGAACTACCATATGGGGAAATTCGATTTTTCTGCAGGAATAGGCAATAATCACGAAAAAACATTCATTACAAGTAATTCAACACAAACATTTCAAAATAACAACACAGGATACAAATATATTTATGAAACAACAACTATACCCGGGTCAAATTTGTTAACCCCTGAATTTGGCATTAATTATACTTCAAAAAGAAGCTCTTTCGGCGTAAAATATATGGGTACTGTCGATAAAGGTATATCTAATGTTGCAAATAATATTTCCACCGCACTTGCAGGTGGAGTAGAATTACTTCATCAAAAAAGAAAGACAGATTCCCAAACACGACACAATAGATTTAATGCTTTTCATAATTTTATATTTAATGACAAAGTCTCATGGTTTACGACTACTGATTATGCGTTAGGAAATATTGCTAATGATAATGCGATTTCAACTAATAACTCTAACAACCCATTATTGACTGAAAGCCAAAGTGATTATTCATTATTTTATGTGAAATCGAATGTTAATTATCTTGTTAACAAAGGATCGGTTCTGTTGGGCGGAGAATTCAGTAACACAAAAAATGACCAATCCTACAAAATAAACAATGAATCTTCAACTCACCTTAACAGTGTCTCAAATCATTCAATCCAGAACAGGACAGGATTATTTATTAATTACAGAAACTACTTTAAGAATTATTCTTATAGCTTTGGTCTTCGATACGAATATATAGATTTAAGATATTACACAAATGGAATATTAGACAAAGAATCATCCGTTAGGTACAATAAATTATTTCCCAATATTATGCTTTCATATCAGAATAAAGAGTCTCAATTTATATCTTCGTTGAGTTATGAGTCGAAAGTTCGTTATCCCTCCTATTTTGAAATGAGAAGTAACATTCAATACGATTCTCCATACTTGTATGAATCAGGAAATCCAAGCCTTAAACCCATTCAGATTAATAATTTTACTACTTTGATTTCCTATAAAAATATTCAGTCAATTATTTCATGCAATTTATATAATAATCTAATCATCAGAAGTCTCCTTCCTTATGAAGATAAAGATATATTAATTTTCAAACCAATTAACGTAGACAATTCTTCCCAGCTACAAGTTTTATTTGCTTATTCTCCCCAAATTAAGATGTGGCGTCCCAGATTAGAAGTAGGAATGATAAAACAATGGTTGAAAACAGGTAACCCATTCATGGAGTATGAAAATCCGATCTATTTGATTAGGTGGAAAAACGCACTGAACTTTAAGGACAATTGGCTCTTTCGTCTTAACATGGATTATCGAACACGAGGTCATTATGAAACAGTGTTGGGTGATAACAATTGGTCATTGAATTTTGGTCTTTCAAAATCTTTTTTGAATAATAATTTATTGATTGAACTGACTGCGGATGATATTTTTAATACTCGGAGAGAACGGTATTGGATTATAGAGAATAATGCAAACCTGGACACTAATAAAAAGGTAGATTCGAGAAGATTTTTATTAACATTAACCTGTCGACTAAATAGTTTCAAGAAGAGTAAGGTCTTTGAAACGATTGATGAATTGAATCGATTGAAGTAAAAAAAACATTTATCTTCGCCAAATTTTTTGATGAAATGTTGGTTGCGACTTAAATCCTGTCCGGATTTCAACCACATTTCTGTTCTACACAGCGAGTTGACGCATCGCTATTTATCCAGTTCAGAACCGTTTATTTTCTCAGAATCTTTTCCATTGCCTTGCCTTTTGCCAACTCATCCACCAACTTATCCAAATACCGAACCTGTCGGGTCAGGGGATTTTCTATTTCTTCCACGCGATAACCGCAGATTACCCCTGTGATGAGATGCGTATTGGGATTGAATGTTGCATACCCGAAGAACGTTTCAAAAGTTACGTTTTCTTTTATTAGCTCTTCAATTTTATTATCGTCGAAGCCTGTTAGCCACGTGATGACTTGGTGCAGTTCATCTTTTGTACGGCCCTTCTTTTCCACTTTCGCAAGATACATCGGATAGACCGAGGCAAAGGTTATTGCAGCGAAGCGCTGATTATGTGTGCTTGACTTGTTCATAAATTTATCAATTTGATTATTCACCGACTCTTTAACCTTACCACTTCAAAGTAGTCCGTCATGCCCTGCCAATAATTTATAGCCTGTTTTCATGATACAAAAGTAAAACATTTAGAATCTCTCCACAAGTAAATCTTTTGGTACAAAACCCGAACTCTTTCTTAAAGGATCTAAGGAGGTTGAATCAATTGAAAGACAATAGTGCCATTTAAGTCTGTTTCAAATGAAATAATAAATTTCTTACTGAAACACACACAAGAATATAATGCTAATTAATGTAAAAGCCTTATTTTTGCGTGTAAAGACAAAAGTGATGGAGGTAAGTATTATTGATCGGTTTCATAAAAATGGTGGTTACCTCACCCGAAAAGACAGGGATTTGATGAAATTGATGTGTTACGCCAAAGACATGCGTATCGGCAACATTATGCAAACGTATAACAATACAGCTATGACAAGAGAACGATAAAGAATATAGAAAAATCCATTCGTTCGCGCTCGTTTAATCATGACGAATCGAGTTCGACCATCTTCTCTACTAATAACCGTAACGACCATCTGGAATGCCCTTCGGGTGGTTCACTGCAGCATAATGTTCCAAGACGGGCTCCAGGTCACCATCTATTTTTCCTGTCGTACATCTGCCGTAAAAACGCTGCTGACGAATATCCGGGATGAAAAAATGAAGGGTAAAAAGTATAAGATAGAAGTGGCCAGAGGTGTTATTAAAAGGGTTGAATAGTGAGAACACACTCCGTGCATCACCATTTCGTAAACTATTCATTGGATTAATTTCAATGTTCAGTTCACAAAAATAAATAATGATTAGGCCAAACTCACGTTATGATAATAAGTTACACAAGTTCTACAGACAATCCAAGGGCATCTACTATCTTATAGAAAGTGGATACTTTCGGTTCTGTTTTTCCCGTTTCAACACGCGATATATAAGATTTATTCGTCCCTATTTTTACGGCAAGTTCTGCTTGTGTCATAGAAGCTTTCTTCCTGGCCTCTTCTATAATCTGCCCCGTGAAAAAAGCGTATGCCCTGCTTTCGGCCGCCGCTCTTTTGGGAGTACCTTCTACACCGAATAAAGCATCAAGCTGTGCATCTACATCAAATAGTTCTTCTTTTTTCTTCATAATAATCCTCCATCAATTTATATGCTTTTTCTATTTCCTTTCTTGGGGTTTTCTGTGTCTTTTTTCGAAAACAATTAAAAAGGACTACAATATTACCCTCATCAAAACAGAAAAAAAATCTGTAATTATTTCCCTGCCACTCTATACGCAGTTCAAAAAGGCCACTACCTATAAATTTTACATACTTTGCCGGAAGCCTGTCCTGCGTTTTCAGTAAAAGCATTCCGTACAAAACTTTTTCCTGAGTACCTTTATCAAGGCTATCGAAAAGCGCTTTGTAATAATGACGGTAGGCCTTAATACTGCGTTTCATGTTGCAAATATATAAAAAGTTTATCAGTTGAGCAACTTTTGTTGCAAAAAAACAGAGCTGTTCACGAAAAAATGATATCAGAGTATTGACGAATTATTAAAGACACAGGAAGTTAAAAAGAGAAAGAGGGGATCTCGCAATGAATGAAATAAAAGTCATCGAACGGGCGATTGGCTACGACTCCCGACTCTCTTTGTGCGTTTGAATACGACTCCACTTACCTGCTGTCCGGCACGTCAATCTCTCCGTTTTATCTTCCTCCCAAATCAGAAGTTTTTATAGCCAAACGTACTCCATTCAAAGGAGGTTTTGGAGTGTTTGGCGACAGTCTGCCCGATGGTTGGGGAAGTCTCATCCTGGATAGATATCTAAAGAGAAAAAGTACTGATCCGAATAAGTTCACTTATCGGAGAGAATAAGATTTAGAGTTTTTCAATTTTTTTAGATCTTAATAAGCTTAGAAGCCGCTTATATAAAGTAAAAGCCGCTATTAAGGCGGATCACATTATGTGAATAAAATATCTTATTACCAGCGCCTTAAAGAATGATTTCTTTTTCAATCACATAGTCTAACTAAATTGTAGGTAAGTTAGATTATATAATGCATAGAACTTTCATCTCATTTTAACAATTGTATTATGCGGTGAGATTTTCATTCTATGCAAATCTATTTCATGAAACAGAGAAACTCTCCGCATGATGCATCATAATTTTATGATCGTGAAAAGAATAGCGGAAAAACTTCGATCTCTCCGACTGGAAAGGAATCTTTCGTAACAGTATGTTGCAGATTCTCTCAATGTTTCTGTTGCAACCATTTTGAGGACAGAGAATAATCCGGCAGAAGCAAAATTGTCTCATTTGTTTCGCTTGGCAGAATTTTATTATGTTACTTTTACTGAAAAACACACAAAAATATAATGCTATTTAAAATAAAAGCCTTATTTTTGTGTGTAAAGACAAAAGCGATGGAAACAAATATTATTGAACGGTTTCATAAAAATGGTGGCTATCTCACTCGAAAAGAGATACGCACGGAGAAACAGCTTTATCAGCTGCGCCGCTTGACAGAAGAAAAAATTGTGAAACGAATTAAGCCCGGTGTGTTTTTTTTGGAAGAGGCAACAGCGTCAAAAATAATGATTGATGTAGAACGTATTGTTCCGGAGGGTGTATTGTGTTATTATTCGGCATGGTTCCATTACGGACTGACGACGCAGATACCGCAGCAATACCATATAGCAGTCGTCAAAAACCGCCGCGTTAAACTGCCCGTTTTTCCGCCTGTTCAATTGCATTACTGGCAGGAAAAATATGTATTGCTTGGTAAAGAGTATCGGATCATTGAAAATCTTCGGGTCCCGATTTTCGATTTGGAAAAATCAGTATGCGATGCTGTAAAGTTCCGCAATAAAATAGGGATGGATGTTTGCGCTGAAATCTTGCAGAATTATCTTGCCCGGAAAGACAGGGATTTGACGAAATTGATGCGTTACGCCAAAGACATGCGTATCGGCAACATTATGCAAACGTATGTAACAATACAACTATGACAAAGAGAACAATAAAAAATATAGAGAAATCCATTCGTTCACGCTTGTTTAATCTTGCTGAACATCAGCAATTGAGTTATCAGATGCTCATTATCCGTTATGCACACGAACGTTTGTTGTACCGTTTGTCACGAAGCGTTTATCGGGAACGGTTTTATCTTAAAGGAGGTGTTTTGCTTTACGCTTTTGACCGAGATAATGCGCGTCCTACTGTGGATATAGATTTTTCCGGCAACCGGATAGGTAATGACATAGCACAAATTAAATCCGTTTTTACAGAAATTTGTCAAATAAACGATGCCCCTGATGGCATCCGTTTTGATATGGCTGAAATACAGGCGGCAGAAATTAAACCACCACCCCCAAAGGAGGTGGATTTGGTAAAAAGATGAAGGCATAGCCTTCAAACGGGGTCTTTGAAATGTAGTTGGGTTAGTCAAACAAAGTAAAGTTTTGACTTTTGGTCTCTTCTTTTTTGTCTTGCTCCTCTTGGTACCGAACATAACGTCGAATCATATCTTCGTTCAGACCAACGGTGTTGACAAAATAACCCCGAGACCAAAAATGATTGCCCCAATAAGGTTTCTGTTTCAACTGGGGGTAACTCTTGAACAACTTGATCGCAAGTTTTCCTTTCAAGGTACCCATCAACTCTGAAACTGAAACTCTCGGTGGAATGGACACCAATAGGTGGATATGATCCGGTTGAACGTTCAACTCTTCAACATCGCAGCCTTTCCACTCACAAAGCATCCGGACATCTTGCTCGACCAAATCCTTGACGATGCCAGTCAAGATGCGGAAGCGATATTTCGGACACCAGACGATGTGGTAATCACACTTCCAAACTACATGACTTTGCTGCTTGTACTTACTCATCCCGCAAAGTTATCAATTTTAGGCATAGCCCCAAAGAACATGACCACCACCAAAGGTGGTGGATTTTTAAATTGAATTAAAGAGAATCGGATTTATAAAGGTATTCGCCTGATTATTACTGCCCGAATGGATACTATTATTCAGCCGTTAAGTGTTGATATAGGTTTTGGTGATATAGTAATTCCCCACGTGAATGAATTAGATTATCCCCTGTTATTGCCGGATTTGCCTATACCACGTATTTTGGCTTACTCACCGGAAACAGTCATTGCTGAAAAATTTCAAGCGATGATAGAACTATCGGAGACAAATAGCCGTATGAAAGATTTTTATGATGTGTATCGGATGTTTAAAAAAGGGGATATAGATAGCAAAAACTTGGAACTTGCTATTAATGCTACTTTTGATAGGCGTTTCACACGGTATTCAGAAGATCATCCGATTTTTACGGATGACTTTGCTAAAAGTGAAACTAAACAAGTGCAGTGGAAAGCTTTTTTGAAAAAAATAAATTCTAAAGATGGAGCAACGGAACGTTTTGAAGACGTTGCAGGCTATATTATGAAAGAGCTTTATCCTTATTGGCTGAATAGGAAGGAAGAATAAAAGCCTTACGTTTTATAGTACACCCACCAAATTATACACCACTAAATCTAAAAAATAAACAAAATGACAACAACAGAAAACACTAACCAAAAAAACGGGCGAGAGGACCTTTCTTATTTCACGCTTCTCTCATTGCAATCGTAACGTAACGAAATGTTTTCCATACTTATATAATTATTTTTATTTTTCGTACTGCATTTCGCACAAAGGTATAAAATTGTGCGAAATATATGCTTATTAATGATATATCAAGTAGTATCAGGTTAATCACAAAATCTGCTTAGAAGCCATTTATATAAAGCAAAAGCCGCTATTTAAGCGGCTTCCCACGTGATCCGCCTGGGGCTCGAACCCAGGACCCCATCCTTAAAAGGGATGTGCTCTACCTGCTGAGCTAGCGAATCAGCCTGATGCTTTCTTGCAAAAGCGAGTGCAAAGGTAAATCAAAATTTTTTAATAAGCAAAGCTTGTAGAAATAAAATTACATTATTTTTTTAACAGTCGCGATAACTTATTAATAACGATAATGTTCAGGTTTGTATGGTCCATCGATACTTACACCGATATAACTGGCCTGTTCGGGAGTAAGTGTTGTCAGCTTCACCCCGATCTGGGCAAGATGTAACCTGGCTACCTCTTCATCCAATTGTTTTGGGAGCCGGTAAACGCCTATCTCATAATTATTCTTCCAGAGCTCGATCTGTGCCAGTGTTTGGTTGGCAAACGAATTGCTCATCACAAACGAGGGGTGCCCGGTTGCACAACCCAGGTTCACTAAACGGCCTTCGGCAAGCAAAAACAGGGAGTTTCCTTTCGGAAAAGTATATTTATCTACCTGCGGTTTAATGTTCAAGTGTTGAATTCCCGGGAAACTTACCAGTTTGTCTACCTGTATTTCGTTATCGAAATGTCCTATGTTACATACAATAGCCTGGTCTTTCATCTGTTGCATATGCTCGATAGTAACCACATCGCAGTTCCCGGTGGTAGTCACAAAAATATTACCTTCTTTCACGGCTTCTTCCATGGTGGTGACCTGGAATCCTTCCATAGCGGCTTGCAGTGCACATATTGGATCAATTTCCGTAACAATGACCCTTGCCCCGTAAGAGCGCATGGATTTGGCACAGCCTTTTCCCACGTCGCCATAACCCAGCACGACAACCACTTTTCCCGCAATCATCACGTCGGTGGCACGTTTTATGCCGTCGGCCAGCGATTCGCGGCAACCGTACAAGTTATCGAATTTCGATTTGGTAACCGAATCGTTCACGTTAATGGCAGGAACCAGCAACTCGCCTTTTTCCATCATCTGATACAGCCGGTGAACGCCGGTTGTGGTCTCTTCCGAAATACCCTTCAGCTTGGCCACGGTGCGGTGCCAGCGTTGGTTGTCCTCCTTGAGGATACGGTTTAACGTATCGAGGATGGCCTGTTCTTCGCGATTGGCCCCTTTTCTATCAATGGTTTTTGCGTCAATTTCTGCCCGATAACCCAAATGCACGAGTAACGAAGCATCTCCGCCGTCGTCAACTATCAGGTTAGGCCCTTTCCCTTCGGGGAACCGCAATGCCATTTCCGTACACCACCAATATTCTTCCAACGATTCGCCTTTCCATGCAAAAACAGGAATACCCGCGGCGGCAATGGCGGCAGCGGCGTGGTCTTGTGTGGAGAAAATGTTGCAACTGGCCCACCGTACGTCGGCTCCTAATTCAACCAATGTTTCAATCAGTACCGCTGTTTGTATGGTCATATGCAGCGAACCCGTTATACGGGCTCCTTTGAGTGGCTTTTCAGATGCGTATTTTTTTCGGATTGACATCAAGCCCGGCATCTCGTGCTCGGCAATTTCAATCTCTTTGCGGCCGAATTCGGCCAGCGAAATATCGGCAACTTTATAAGGAAGGGTGGATGAAAAATTTTGTTCCATTTCGTTTTATCTATTTTTAAGGTTACAAAGTTACAAAATTTACAGATTGTTCCTAACTTTGAAAATAAAAAGCATTGGAAGCTTGAAAATTATTTACTCTAAATATCTGCCTGTAAGGGGTTTTCGCGCAATTAATCTTTTCGGCGTCGTTTTCGCCAGAAAAGAGCAGCCGGAGTTGAGCCGGCAGATTATCAACCACGAGTTGATTCACACCAGGCAGATGCTGGAGTTGCTGGTTATCGGGTTTTACGTTTGGTATGTTGCGGAATGGATAATCAAGTGGATTATTTACAAAGACCGGTTTATTGCATACAGAAATATTGGATTTGAGCGCGAAGCATTCGATAACGATGGGGATTTGGATTATTTGAAGTGCCGGAAACGGTACGGATTTGCAAGCTATGTTTAGCAACAAGATACGTTTCAATTAAAGATCACAGAAAATGAAATACCTGCGAATGTTTTTTTTACTCATTCTTGTGGGCACAACTTTCATCATGTGTGCGCAAAAGAACAAAAGAGATATCCAATTAAAACAATATATGACTATGGGATACAATCAATTAACTCCGGAAGAGGAGTTCGTTATTTTACATAAAGGGACAGAGCGCCCTTACACAGGCGAGCTGTTAAACAACAAGGCCGAAGGAACCTACGTTTGTAAACGATGCGATGCACCGCTGTATCGTTCCGAAGACAAGTTTGAGTCGGATTGTGGATGGCCTTCGTTTGATGATGAAATTGAGGGTGCCGTAAAACGGGTTCGCGATGCCGACGGGCGTCGTACCGAAATCCTTTGCAGCAATTGCGGAGCACATTTAGGACACGTTTTTCTGGGTGAAGGCTTTACGACCAAACAAACGCGCCATTGTGTGAACTCCATTTCCATGAAATTTATTCCTGCGGACAATCCGGTTCTGCGGAAAGTCTATTTTGCATCGGGCTGCTTCTGGGGAACTGAATATTTTTTTATGAAAGCCAAAGGCGTGAAAGAGACTACCGTCGGATTTATGGGTGGACACGTGGATAATCCTACTTATGAACAGGTTTGCCAGAAAAATACGGGACATCTGGAAACTACCGAAGTTGTTTTTGATCCGGCAGAAACAACGTACGAAGAGATGGTGAAGCTGTTCTTTGAGACGCACGATTTCACGCAAACCAACGGACAAGGCCCTGATATTGGCCCGCAGTACTTGTCTTGCATCTTCTATTCAACTCCGCAGGAGAAAGAAATTGCAGAAAAATACATCGCCCTGTTAACGGATAAAGGATACAACGTGGCAACAATGCTCAAGCCTGCATCAACATTTTGGAAAGCAGAGAATTATCATCAGCAGTACTATGCGCATAGGGGAACGAAACCGTATTGCCACAAGTACACCAAAGTTTTTTGACGGGCTATTTGAGCCAGGATATTTTATTTATTTCTCTCGTAAGAAATTCAAACAGTTTCTAAAACTTTTCGATGATCAAATACGTTTATTACATGTATTGTTTAAATATAAAATTATCAAAAGGTTTAACTAACAAAAAACAGAAGATTATGAAAGCATTTCGTTTGGTATCGATGCTCGCATTGATTCTTGCACTTGGAGTTGCAACAACTTCATGCAAAAAAGTAAAAGACGCTGATGTACAAGCTGCCGCTCAAACAGCATTGGCCGCTAATCCCGATCTGTCAAACGTTTCGGTGGCTGTGTTGAGTCAGGTAGCCACTCTGTCAGGAACGGTAAAGGATGATGCCGCAAAAGCATACGCAGAAAGTACGGTAGTGGCCGTTAAAAATGTGAAATCGGTTGTTAACGACGTCAAGGTTGTTCCTCCTGCTCCCGATTTTACAGCTATTGACGCCGCTCTTAACGCCGGTTTGGTTGATGCGCTGAAAGATCACGCCAAGGTAAAAGCCGAAGTAAAAGACGGTGTAGTTACATTGACCGGAGAGATCCGCAAAAAAGATTTACCTACGCTGATGCAGAAGGTAAACGCCTTGAACCCGCAACAAGTTGTAAATAACATTACTGTTAAATAATCGGGAACATGGCATTGTTAGACAAGTACAAAGAATTGGTTGACCTTGCAAAGCAATATGGTGCAACCGTAAGCGAGGAAGGCAACGTATTAAGGGTAAAGGGTGAAGTTCCGTCGGGCGCTTTGAAAGACAAAATGTGGGAGATCTACGACAGAATTGATCCCAATTTCAAGAGCAACGACCTGGTACTTGACGTAAACGTTAATGCCACCGAAGGCGGCAAAGTAAAAGTGATTACCCGTGAAAGCAACTTGAATATCCGCAAAGGCCCGGGGACTGACCAACCGATTGTGGGAAAAGCTGCTCACGGAGATATTATCACGCTTATTAGCAAGGCTAATGACCAGTGGTGGTTAGTACGCGACAACGACGGCGAAGAAGGATACTGCTATTCTCAGTATCTTGAGCCGGTACGGTAGGCCATAAAGAATTTGATGGTGAAAAGACTTCCGTTCTTAAAAGGAGCGGAAGTTTTTTTATGCGTTGGGCGGACAACTTATCTGTAAAAAATTAGGCGGAACAGAAAAATCACTACCTTTGCAGATTAATTTATTGTAAAATCAGTGTGTGTTGATTTAAGGTTATGCAAACTAATGAGAACCAGACGGGGCAGTATGCCTTTACCATTATTGTGCCTGTCTATAATGAAGAAGATAACCTTGCCCGGTTAGAAGAAAAACTTGGCAAGTATCTGCCCCAGTCGCTTTATAAAGCTTGTGTTTTGTTTGTAAACGACGGTTCAACAGACGATAGCGGAGACCGTATCCACAAAATGTGCGAAAGGCACTCCGATTTTTTCTATATCGATATGGTAAAAAACGGAGGGCTTAGTGTTGCGCTTAAAGCCGGTTTTGATTGTTGTTTTTCGGAGTACGTAGGGTATATGGATGCGGATATGCAGACCGATGCGGATGATTTTAACTTACTGCTCCCCGATTTAAACCGTTATGAGTTCGTTACGGGCATCCGTGTTAACCGCAAAGATTCATTTTTCAAGAATTTACAATCGAAAATAGCGAACGGTTACCGGCGGATGATGACGGGCGATGGTGTCTCGGATACGGGATGCCCGTTAAAGGTGATGCGCACGGAGTATGCCAAACGCCTTCCCATGTTCCGGGGGATGCACCGGTTTCTGCCGGCACTCATTTTGTTGCAGAACGGAAAAGTGCAGCAGATCCCCGTAAGGCATTATCCACGTTTAGCGGGAAAATCGAAGTACCATTTGTGGAACCGCCTTACCGGACCTTTTATTGACTGCTTTGCCTATCGGTGGATGAAAAAACGATACATAAACTATCAGCTCGCTGCCAGTAATTTGAATTGAATATGCAAGGAAGCCCAGCCTGGATATATGCGATTGGTTTTTTGGCACAAGCCTTTTTTTCGGCCCGGTTACTGTACCAATGGATTGTTACCGAAAAGGCTAAAAAAGTGCTTTCACCTCCCGGATTTTGGATATTGAGTATTTTTGGATCGTACCTGCTGTTTATTTACGGTGTGTTCAGGAATGATTTTGCCATTATTCTGGGCCAATTAATCTCGTACTACATCTATTTGTGGAACTTGGATATGAAGGGGCTTTGGAGAAAGCTCCCCGTTGTCTTAAAATCCATTTTATTGCTTACCCCCGTTGCGGCATCCGTCTTTTTAATGCGGGATATTCCGGCTTTTACCGCTACGTTCTTTCAAAACAAAAATATCCCGTTCTGGTTGTTGATTTTCGGTTCTGTCGGGCAGGTCTTGTTTACTTTCCGGTTTATTTATCAATGGGCATATTCAAGGCATCATCACGAATCTACACTACCCATTGGCTTCTGGATTATAAGCCTGCTGGGTTCGGCCAGCATTATCGCTTACGGGATTTTTCGGCTCGATCCGGTATTGGTTCTCGGGCAATCCTTTGGCTTTGTGGCGTATATCCGGAATATAATGATCGATCATTTAAATAAAAAGCATTTGTCGAATGAAGAATAAGTATCTGTACCTCATTTGGTTTATCGCATTGCTGCCGGTGATGATCTTTCGCGATTATACACCCGCTAATGAGTTGCGTTATTTAAGCATTGTGGATGAAGCATTACGGAACGGCGATATTTTCACTTTCACCAATCAAGGTGAAATTTATGCCGATAAACCTCCACTGTTTTTTTGGCTGATGATGGCCGGAAAAATAATACTGGGCGGGCATCATATGTGGTTTTTATCGTTATTGTCGGTTATACCGGCAATGGTCATTTTCATGACGATGGAAAAATGGGTACGGGAGGAAAATCCCGAAAATCAGATCGAAGCCCTGCTGATGCTGATGACAACCGGTTTGTTTACCGGGCTTGCCGTTTTTGTGCGGATGGACATGCTGATGTGTATGTTTATCACGTTGGCGCTCCATACATTTTATAAGATATACAAAGGAAACGCCCGGAAAAGCGACTCTTTTCTTTTCCCGACATATGTTTTTCTCGCCCTTTTTTCGAAAGGGCCTATCGGAATTCTGGTCCCGTTGTTATCAACGCTCCTCTTCCTGCTGTACCAACGAAAAATCCATACGTGGAAGCAATATTGGGGTTGGAAAAGCTTGCTAGTCCTGCTGTTGGGATGTGGCATTTGGTTTGCCGGGGTTTACATAGAGTCGGGGAGCGAGTACCTCGATAACCTGTTGGTACATCAAACGGTAGGAAGGGGAATTAATGCATTCCATCACAAACGTCCGTTCTATTATTACGCTACATCGGTTTGGTACTCTTTGGCGCCGTGGATGTTTTTTTCCGTTGGATTAATTGTTTGGGGAATGGTTCGGAAAAAGATTCAAACCGAGCTGGAACGTTTCTTTTTGATCATTATCCTGACCACCTTCGTCATGCTATCGGTTATCAGTTCAAAGCTGGCCGTGTACCTGCTTCCTGCTTTTCCGTTTTTCATTTATCTTTCGGTACTCTTATTGAAAAAAACCGACAAAACGAACATCTGGTTGCGCATTTCGTTAGCCGTTCCGGCGGCTGTTTTTGCCTTGGTTTTGCCCGCTTTAATTTATCTCCCAAGAACCGATGAAACTTTTTTCGTCGGAGTTCCGCTTGTTTATATAGCGGCAGGTATTGCTACGCTCAGCGGTTTAGCGGTTTTGTATTTGTTGTTTTTCAAAAAACAGATCTACTGGCCGATCCGGGTGATGGCTTTAGGCATCCTGTTGACGGTATTTGTTGCCGGATGGTCCATCCCGCAACTGAATCCCTATTTGGGATGGAGCAAATTGTGTGAAAAAGCCTATGCCGTAGCAGCTGAGAAAAAGGTATCGGATTATTACGTCTATGGTATCTCGCGGGCTGAAAACATGGATGTCTTTTTTAAAAAAGAGATTATTTTAGCGGATAAAGAAGAGATAGTGAATAATAAGCTGGCCGGACAACTCCTTTTGATATCGAAGAAGACCATTAAAAAGAACAGCGATATCCAATCGGCCATTCTTGGTAAAGAGCGATATGAAGTTGGCAAGTATGTAGTTGTGGCATTATAATCGTACAAAGATGAAAATATTGGTTACCGGCGCTGCCGGATTTATTGGTTACCACGTTGCAAAAAAACTGTTTACACAGGGTTTTGAAGTGGTCGGGCTCGATAATATCAATGGATATTACGATGTTGGGTTAAAATTTGCACGCCTGTCGGATTCGGGAATCCGGAAAGAAAAAATAAAAACAGGCGAATGGGTACAAAGCGATAAATTTCCAAGCTATCGTTTTATGCAACTCGATTTAACCGATCGGGAAAATATGTTTTTACTTTTTAAGAATGAAAAATTTACCCATGTAATCAATCTTGCTGCACAAGCGGGTGTCAGGTATTCACTCGAAAATCCCCTGTCTTACATTCATTCCAACATTGTTGGTTTTACCAACTTGCTCGAAGCTTGCCGCACGTTGCCCGTCCAACATCTGGTGTATGCCAGTTCAAGCAGCGTGTATGGCGAGGATACGCCCATACCGTACAAGGAATCTGCCCGTACCGATCATCCGGTAAGCTTATATGCCGCTACTAAAAAAGCCAATGAACTGTTGGCTTACAGTTACAGTAAACTGTATAAATTGCCGGTAACCGGTATCCGTTTTTTTACCGTTTACGGGCCATGGGGACGTCCCGATATGGCTCCCTGGCTGTTTATGTCCGCCATTTCGAAAGGCAAAGCCATAAAGGTATTCAATAAAGGGGATATGCAACGCGATTTTACGTATATTGACGACGTGGTGGAAGGTGTAATGAAGATTATTCCGTCTCCACCTCAATCCGTCGTTCCGAGTATGGTTTATAATATGGGTTGTTCGTCGCCCGTGCAATTGATGAATTTTATCCGGGTTATTGAAAAAGTTACCGGAAAACATGCGATTATGGAGATGGCCGACATGCAACCCGGCGACGTTGTTTCCACGTTTGCCGACACCTCATTGCTCGAAGCCGACTTTGGATACAAACCCTCCACGCCGGTAGAGCAAGGTATCGAAAAATTTCACGAATGGTTCAGGGATTATGAAACGGGAAAATTTGGATAGGCAACGGGTGGTTTTGCAAGTAACTTTCCCAAGATGGCCGAAGAGATGAAATCCGCCGCTTTAGTATTTAATCCTCCGCCCATCACCAGCATATCGGCACGATCACGCGATGGCTTTATAAACTCTTCGTGCATCGGACGCACGGTTTGGTAGTAGCGTTTTATTACTTCCTGGGCAGTTCTGCCGCGCGACTCCATGTCGCGTTCGATAATGCGCGAAAGCCGGTAATCCGACTCTACCTCCAGATAAATACGCATATCCATCTCTTCGCAGAGCTCGGGCTGTGTAAGAATCAAAATTCCCTCAACCAATAAAATCTTGTTGGGTTTTATCCGGATCGTTTCGGGCTGGCGGGAACAGGTGAGATACGAGTAAGTAGGGGAATCTATCTCTTGTCCCGATTTCAGTTTTTGTATATCGGTCAGCATCAAATCCCATTCAATGGAGCCGGGATGGTCGAAATTCAACGCCCTGCGCTGCTCGATGGGCAAATGGCTGCTGTCTTTGTAGTATGAATCCTGCGTAAGCAGTGAAATCTGGTCGTAGGGAACTCTTTCGAGAATGGAATTTACCAAGGTTGTTTTTCCTGAGCCGGACCCCCCGGCAATACCGATTGTGAACATAGAACGATTTACAAATTACAATTTATGATGGTGGATTGGGGATTTATTCCCTGGCGAACAGTAGTTTAAGTGAATTGATAATGTCGGCTTTGTTGCTGTTTTCACGAAGAATAACCAGGACAGTGTCGTTTCCGGCAACGGTTGCCATAACTCCCGGAATATTGTTGGTATCGATATCCTGAGCTATTCCGTGGGCATATCCACCCGGAGTTTTTAGAACGGCAAGCTGGCCCGAGAACTCGATGTTGATGATTCCGTGACGGGAAAAAGGGGAGGTCATCCCAAACTTTTCTGCTCTGGGCCGGGGCAATTGAATCCCAGGCAGCCGATAAAAATAGTTGCCCGCCGCGTCGGGCGTTTTGGCCACCTTCATCTCTCGAAAATCGCGCGACAACGTAGCTTGCGTCAGCTCAAAACCCCTCTCGGAAAGCTGTTTCAACAATTCCTCCTGACTCTCAATGGAGTTCTTGCTCAAAATCTGTGCAATAGCTTCCTGACGTTCGTCTTTTCCGGGTCTCTTCATTTATCACTTCCTCCAAAAGTGAAAACAACCGGTATGGGCGCCGGAACTTTGATGGGCGTATTCCCAACCATAAGTTTAGGCCAAAGCTTTACTGTCACTTTTGTTTCATCGGACGACAAGCCTAAAAAACCGCTCAGCTCACGGGCTACCCGGTCGCGGGAGTATCTGTTCATTATATTTTTCAAATCCACTCCGATAGATAATGGCAGAACGGATGTTTGCCCCGGTTCAACACGGACGGGAACATCCATCTTCCCCGTTGTGATTTCCATTTCGTTGATTTCAATGGCATACTCGAGCGCGTTTAGAAAGGCAACCGCCTGATTGGGATTTTTTACATCCATTTTGAGGGTCATGCTGAAAGGGATGGTTTGTAAATTCCCTCCGGTCAGAATACTCGAAATGGAAGCAAAGTTAGAAAGAGAGATGGTGGAACCGTCTCCCAAATTTATCCCCGCCAACTGCATATCGGAAATGGAGTTGTACTTGTATTCGCATTGCGATAATTGAATGGCTCCGCCAATTTGCTTAAATACATCACAACTTGGCAACGAGAAAATCAGTAGTGAAAGAAATACTATTTTTTTCATCTCTCTATAGTTTTTTTAGTTGTTTATTCGATTATCGGATAGTTACCATGGTTGCCCCAAATCCGTATTTGCTGAATGAAGCATCCTGGGAGTAACAATTCTTGTATCTGTTTCTTATTTCCTTGAGCAACGCATTCTTTAATACCCCGTCGCCCTTTCCATGAATAAAGACTATTTTCTGGCCTTTTCGTTTAAGATTCTCCTGCATCACTTCATTAAATTTCCTGAGTTGAAATTCAAGTATCTCGGCGTTATTCATGCCTTCCTGGCTGTCAATCAGCTGATTAATATGTAAATCCACTTCAATGACCGGGTCTTTCTCTTTCCTCAATACTTTTTGTACACGGGGGCGGTCTTCGGAAACGTTCTTTTCCTGCATGGCACGCTGGATATCGCCTGCCGAAACCAGCATTTCCCATTCGGGAATATCGTCCCGGGTGATGTAGTAAACAAGTGCTTTTTCGTCAAAATAATCGTTCTCCGTAAAACTGTGCAGCTTGTAAAACTTTACGGTATCAATACGCAATTCAACCGAGACCGGATTCTTGAAACGGTACGTTTTGTTATGCTTGAACGATACAAACTGAACGCAAACTTTTTCCAAATCGTTTAGCTGCGACTTATCGAATTCTTCGATGAAAATCTGCGTGTTCGGTTCAACAATACCGTTGAAACGACTTTTCCACGAGTTGTTTTCGCGACTCATGTAGTTGAAGAACAGGTAATAATTACTGTCGTTTACAAAATAACATTCAAACGATGTCTGGGTTATGTTTTTGATATCGACAGGCAGGTAAACCAGGCAGGTTGTGATTTTTTCGCCTTCGGCGGTTTCGGAAATCAAGTTCGTCTCGTTAAGATGAACAACCGGTTCTTTATCGGGAACCTCAGCCTCGGGTTGACCTAATTTTTCGTTTCCAGCAGTTTCCACAACAACACATTCCGAAACAAGAACAGGTACGTCAAATCCGTTTTCGTCTTCAACAATAACCAGTTGCTTGTTTAAAAAACCTTTTACTTGTCCACCGCCAACGGTGTTCAGAAAGCGCACTTTGTCGCCGATTTGTAATTTCTTCATTCGAACCTGCAAGTTTCTTAATTACATTTTTTGATGCAAGCGCAAAGTTGCCTAATTTTGTCGGATTATTTGCAGAAATAGGAATAAAAAAAGACTAATTTTCTTAAAAATGAAAAAATGCGATGTTGAAAAAATCAGAATTGCCGATTATAATTATACGCTTCCCGATGAAAAAATAGCCAAATATCCTTTACAGAAAAGAGATGCTTCAAAATTACTGCTCTTCGAAAACAATAAGATATCCACTGTACATTTCTCCGGGATTGCGGCACAAATTCCCGAAGACAGCTTAATGATTTTCAATGATACCCGCGTAATCCATGCCCGGTTGATTTTTGAAAAAAACACGGGTGCCTTTATCGAAGTTTTTTGCCTTTCTCCCTTTGCTCCAAAAGATTATTCAATTAACTTTCAACAACGTGCAACCTGTTCCTGGTGTTGTATGATTGGCAACGCAAAGCGCTGGAAAGACGATGTTTTACAAATGCAAGTCTCCATAGAGGGTGAAGAAGTGTTGCTTTCAGCAAAAAAAACAGTGAAAACAGGGAGCAATGTGATCGTTGAGTTCTCGTGGAATAATCCGGATTTTACATTTTCCGAATTGTTGGAAGTTGCCGGCAAGTTGCCTATTCCCCCTTATTTAAATCGTGCTTCGGAAGCGAAAGATGATGAAACGTATCAAACCGTTTATTCGGCAGTGGAAGGATCGGTGGCTGCCCCCACGGCAGGATTGCACTTCACGCCCGAAGTTATGGAATCATTGCGCAAAAAGGGAGTCAAACCTGCTCATGTAACCCTGCATGTAGGTGCCGGGACCTTCAAGCCCGTGAAATCTGAAACGATCGGTAACCACGATATGCATACGGAATTTATTTCCGTTTCAAGAGAGACCGTCCAAGCTCTGTACGAAAATGAAAACAGCCTGATTGTGGTGGGAACCACATCGATGCGCACAGTGGAAAGTTTGTATTATGTGGGTAAAAAAATACTTCAACAACCGGATATCGACCCTGCGGAATTGGTGGTTTTTCAATGGGAGCCCTATGATGAAGAAAATCCAATTTTGCCAAAGCTCGCCTTGAAATCCATCATCGATTATCTCGATAAAAATAGTTTGGATCAATTGCTTGCCCTTACTCAAATTATGATTGTTCCCGGTTACGAGTTTCACTATCCGCAAGCGATGATTACCAATTTTCATCAGCCGCAAAGCACGTTGCTGTTGCTGATTGCTTCATTCATAGGTGAAAATTGGTTGCAGGTTTACGAGTATGCTTTGCAAAACGATTATCGTTTCCTGAGCTACGGGGATAGTTCATTGCTGTGGAGAATATTATAAAAAAGAAAACTAAACAGGGCTTTTTGTATCGGTTTGACAGGTCTGATGCCATTTTTGTGAATAAAATTTAGTATATTTGTACTTTTAGATTTATACTTCAGAATATTAATAGGTTATCAGTTTGAAAATAAGATAATTTTATGGAAAATATAAACGAGGCACTGAGCCTTTTGCTGGTGGGTTTAATAACTGTTTTTGTTATTTTATACCTGGTGGTTTTAATTGGCAATCTGGTTATTCGCTTTACAAACCGATTTATGGCGACAGAACCCATAGCCGTGAGAAAAGAGATTGCAACCGGAAAAGCCAAACCTGCCAATCCCGCAAAAATTGCTGCCGTCATTGCTGCCGTTGAGGCAATAACCGGAGGTAAAGGGAGAGTAGAAAAGATCGACAAAATAGAGAAATAAACAATAATCATACGAACAAACATGGCAAAAGAAATTAAATTCAGTTTACTGTACAGAGACATGTGGCAATCGTCGGGCAAGTATGTGCCGACGGTTGAACAGCTGCTGGAAGTGGCTCCTGCAATAGTGGATATGGGATGTTTCGCGAGAGTTGAAACCAATGGAGGAGGATTTGAGCAGATAAACCTCCTTTTCGGGGAGAACCCAAACGTGGCCGTCCGGAAATGGACACAGCCGTTTAATGACGCCGGCATTCAGACACACATGCTGGAGCGCGGGCTGAACGGTATTCGCATGAGTCCCGTACCGGCAGATATTCGCCGGTTGATGTTCCGGGTAAAGAAAAAACAGGGAACCGATATTGCACGCTCTTTCGATGGCCTTAACGACCCGCGCAACCTGGAAAGTTCCATAAAGTTTGCCAAAGAAGCCGGTATGATTTCGCAAGCCGCACTTAGCCTTACAGTATCGGAAGTACATACCGTGGAGTACTACACCAAACTTGCCGATACACTGATTGAAATGGGCGCCGATGAAATTTGCATGAAAGACATGGCAGGGATTGCCCGTCCGGCAAGCGTTGGAAAAATAATCAAAAATATTAAAGACAGACATCCTGATATTCCCATTACCTATCACGGACACGCTGGGCCGGGATTTCAGATGGCTTCTATTCTCGAAGCGGCCTACGCCGGCGTCGATTACGTGGATACCGCTATGGAACCGCTAGCATGGGGAACGGGACATGCCGATGTGCTTGCTATCCAGGCAATGCTAAAGGATGCCGGATTTAACGTGCCGGATATCAATATGAAAGCATATATGAAAGTCCGCTCTCTGACACAAAAATATATAGACGATTTTCTGGGATACTACATCAATCCGAAAAACAGGCTTATGAACTCGTTGCTTATCGGCCCCGGCCTGCCCGGCGGTATGATGGGAAGCTTGATGGCCGATTTGGAAAGTAACCTGGAGTCATTGAACAAGTGGCTGGCAAAAAATGACAAACAGGAGATAACATTAGACGATTTACTGATCAAGCTTTTTAAAGAAGTGGCATACGTATGGCCCAAGATAGGAAACCCACCGTTGGTAACCCCGTTTAGCCAGTACGTGAAGAACCTGGCATTGATGAATGTCATGCAGATGGAAAGAGGCAAGGAGCGCTGGTCGATAATTGCCGATAATATCTGGGACATGATTCTGGGCAGAGCGGGAAAACTACCGGGAACGCTGGCACCCGAAATTGTTCAGTTGATAAAAGAACAAGGCAGGGAGTTTTACGATGGGAATCCACAGAACCTTTATCCTGATCAGTTGAATGAATTCCGTGCCGAAATGAAGAAAAACAACTGGGATTTCGGACAAGACGACGAAGAGTTGTTCGAGCTTGCCATGCATCCCGAACAATACAGAGCGTACAAATCGGGCGCTGCCAAAACCGCATTCGAACAAGACCTGGCCAAGCGAAGGGCTGCCACACAAGTTGAGAAACCCCAACCTGCCCCGGTGGATGCTCCGGCAAACGGGGTAACTAATAATTTCCAACCCCGGCAGTTGGTTATTAACGTGGATAACGAAGAATATATGGTGTACATATCCTATCCCGAGAACGACGGTATTCCGTTTCATCCCGTAAACAAGGCTGTTCCACCCCAACCAAAGGTGGTGGACAATCGGTCCGATTTTTCCAATGGAAAAATAAAGGAAGTAATCTCTCCCCTCGAAGGAAAGTTTTACTTGACCAAAGACCCTTCGGAAACGCCGTTGAAGGTGGGTGCCCAGGTGAAAGTTGGAGAAATAATCGGCTATATCGAATCCATGAAAACCTATAATGCCATAGCCGCCGAAGAAAGCGGAAAGGTGACTGAGATCTGTTTCTCAAACGGCGACTTAGTGGAGGAGGACGATATACTTGTAAAGTTGAACTGAAATATTTAATATACATTACTGAACTTTCGCACGTTTTCTCGGATAACACATGCGGCTAAAACAGAGGCGGTCGCAAAATATCGTCAGACGATGATTTAGTCGCAATCATACGACTTGCGAAAGTTGAATATACATCACAATAAATAATGAATGATATTTTTTCGAATTTAGTGGAGATGACGGCTTTTGGAAGCATTTCATGGGGTACTCTCATCATGTGGATCATCGCTTTCATCCTCTTGTATTTAGGTATAAAAAAACAATACGAACCGTTGCTTCTTGTCCCTATCGGGTTTGGCGTGCTGCTGGCCAACCTCCCAATGGCGGGGTTGGGCGTGGTGGATAACTCGCTTGTTCAATCTGCCGACGGGAGTTATATGAACCTGCTTGATATTGCCAGTGAGTATGGAATTATGAATTTCCTTTATTATGCGCTGATCAAGACCGGATTGCTGCCGCCCATTATTTTTATGGGAGTAGGGGCGTTGACCGACTTTGGCCCCATGCTCCGTAATCTGAAACTTTCGTTGTTCGGTGGTGCGGCGCAATTGGGTATTTTTACCGTCCTTATCATAGCTGTAATGGTGGGTTTTGATATGAAAGAAGCCGCATCGCTGGCAATTATCGGTGGCGCCGACGGGCCAACGGCCATTTACACTACTATCAAATTAGCGCCGCATTTATTGGGTCCCATAGCCATTGCCGCCTATTCTTATATGGCGTTGGTGCCGGTAATTATTCCGTTAGTAGCCAATCTGTTGATGACCGAGAAAGAGTTCCGTATCCACATGAAGAAGATGGATAAACAATTTCCTCCCAAGAACGAGATCAAACACTTGAAAGCGGTGAAGATTATTTTTCCGATTGTTTTAGGTGTCGTGGTAGCTGTTTTTGTGCCCTCTGCCGCCCCGCTAGTGGGAATGTTACTGTTCGGAAACCTTGTGAAGGAAATCGGGTCCAACACAAGCCGGCTTGCCGATGCGGCTTCAGGGCCGATCATGAATACGGCAACCATTTTCCTCGGCTTGACGGTTGGTGCCACCATGACTTCCGAAGTGTTCCTGTCGCCACGGACGCTGGGCATCATCGTGGGTGGTTTCCTGGCGTTTGCCATCTCGGTTGCCGGCGGTATATTGGCAGTGAAATTGTTTAATATGTTTTCGAAGAAAAAGATCAATCCGCTCGTGGGCGCCACAGGTTTGAGCGCCGTACCGATGGCATCGCGTGTAGCAAACGAAATGGCGTTGAAATACGATAAATCCAATCACATTCTGCAATATTGTATGGCAAGCAATGTGTCGGGAGTTATCGGATCGGCTGTTGCGGCAGGTGTGTTGATATCGTTTCTGGGATAAACATTAACTTATTCGCTGACAAACAACCGTTTGCTGGAAAACAACGGGTCGCAGGTAACGTTGATCTTTAGTTTGCGCAACCCCGCTTCGTCTCCCGGAGTGGGGATGTGAGTAGAGTGCATTTCGCAATTGTTCAGTTCAGTCAGTTTTTGCAGCGCCATTTGTGCTGCCGGATTGGAAATAGCGCTAATTGCCAAAGCTATGAGCGTTTCTTCCACGTCGAGGCTGGCATTTTTCCCGTTCAGGATGTCTTTTTTCAGGTGGGTAACCGAGTCGATAATGTTTTCGGGCAGGAGGATCATGTTGTCGGGCAATCCCGCCAGGTGTTTTATAGCATTCAGTATCATACCGGAAGAGGCGTGCAAAAGCGATGAATTCTTTCCGGTAATGATGGTACCGTCCTGCAATTCGATGGCCGCGCCGCAATAGATCCCCGCATAGCCCTTACCGTTCTTTTCGGCTTCTTTCGCCGCTCTCCGGGCAGGCTCAACCACCAGCCGATCTTCATCTTTGGCTCCGACCCTTTCCATAATTTCGGCATTTCGTTCAAGTGTTTTCGTACCGATCTCGCCCATTGCATAATCGACAAACCCCCTTAAATGACGGCGGATAATTTCCTGATAAGCGGCCTCCTTGCAAATCTCATCGTCAATAATCCCTGCGCTGATCCGGTTTACCCCCATATCCGTGGGAGACTGATACACAGAGTCATCGCCTGTAATTTTCGTCAAGATCTCTTTCAGGAGATTAAAGGATTCAATATCACGATTGTAATTTACGGCTTCCACGCCATATGCTTTCAGGTGATAAGGGTCTATCATGTTTACATCGCCTAAATCGGCAGTTGCCGCTTCGTAGGCTATGTTGACCATATGGTTTATAGGTAAATCCCAAATAGGAAAGGTTTCGAATTTGGCGTACCCGGCATTTTTACCCTTTTTATAATCGTGATAGAGATTACTTAGGGCAGTAGCCAGTTTTCCGCTGCCCGGGCCCGGGCCGGTGACTACCACGATGGGCTTTGTGGTTTCGATGTATTCATTGGCTCCATATCCTTCGTCGCTAACAATCAAATCAATGTTTTTAGGATAACCGCGCGTAGGATAGTGCAGGTAAACTTTGATGCCTTTCAGCTCGAGCTTGTTTTTGAAGATAACGGCGGCGGGCTGTTTCTCGTATCGGGTAATGACAACGGCAGCTACGTTGATGCCGTACCATTTTAAGTCGTCGATGCTTTTCAGTACGTCCACATCGTATGTGATGCCGAAGTCTGCCCTGATCTTGCTGCGTTCTATGTCGCCGGCATATACGCACATGATAACATCTACCTGATCTTTCAGCTTTTGTAGAAGCCGCATTTTAACATTAGGCGTGAAGCCGGGCAAAACCCTGGATGCATGATAATCATACAAAATTTTTCCTCCGAATTCGAGGTATAACTTATCGTTAAATCGGTTTACACGTTTGAGAATAGCAGAGGTCTGTTCTTGCAGGTATTTTTCGTTGTCAAAACCAACACGACTTAAATTTTCCATCTTATAATTTCCCGAATAATAAATAATAGTTGTCACTTACTTTCGGGACTCAAAATTACTCAAAATTTGGGAGAAATCCTCTTTAATTGAAGAAAACTTTTGAACCCTCTATTCAATATTTAACGCCGTCGTTACTAACGGAGCGGTAGATTATCTGTTTCCGGAGAATATATTTTGTAACGATTGTTTTGATGTAAAAAAAACGTGTTTGTAAATCACAAAGTAAACCGATACACATTGGTATCTCTTTTCCCGAAACCTAATTTTTGATAAAGTTTGTTAGCCGCTGTACGGGCAGGCGTGGAAGTCAAATCCACTTTTTCTATTCCTTTTGCCCGTGCCATATCCAGGGCGTGATTTACCAGTAACGCCGCCACACCTTTTCCACGTGCATTCTCATCCACTACCACGTCTTCGATCCATGCTTTTTTCCCGGTAGGAATTTTATATACGACAAGCGAAAGCGTTCCTAAAATTTCATCGCCTTCCCGGGCTACAAAAATAAAGGTATTTCCCGTCTGCAGAATTTTCTGCAACTCTTCACGTGAAGGATAGCTGTTTCTTCCCGTAAGTTGAGGTATTAGTTTTTCAAACGCTTTCGAAACAGTATCATCAATATGGGTCAGTTGTTCAATCTTCATCATTAGAAATTATCGGGTGGGGTACTGAGTGCTGTTATAGTAACATCCTGAAAGTCAGTATCAAAATTAGCTAATAACATCTCAACAAATTTGGTGTGGAAAAAAGTATAAAGTTTCGATGTTACATGCTTGCGGTCTTTTCGCTTGAGTAATCCGAAACGTAATTCATTCTCATCCACCCAGATTTGCGGTTTCAGGAAGGCCTCATTTTTCCACAACAACGGAGTAGGGGTAATGCGCCCGTCCGCCATGACCGTCCATTTTTCAACTTTCCGGGTTGCAATACCTTCGTAAATTTTGTCGAGCAGCAGGTTAGGATCGTGAGTCTTTATAATAACAGCCATAGTTTATACAAACTTTATGATTACAAAAATAGCTAATTTTGTTATGGTTATAACTGAACTACTTCAGCTTAAATGGTATCCCTGACTATGCAGTTCCGATGCGCGAAAAAGGGCATAGGCCGCTTTGTCCAAAGGATAATCCCAACAGCCGAGGCTATGGTGTATCTCGCCTCCGAATCCCGATTTAAATTTGTATAGCCCATACAGCGGATGTTCGGGGTCGGGCGACGGAGAAATGCCGAACATGTCGTAATCGGTACAGCCTGCCTGTTGTGATCTTCGGATTGCCTCCCATTGCAACGCGTAGGTTGCCATGAGGTTACGGTGCTGCGATGAGGAGGCGCCGTACAGGTATGATCCTCTGCTGCCTGTAATGACCAAAAACATGGCTGCCAGCGGCATTCCGTCGTACTCCGCAACCAGGAGGCTTACATCGGCCGGCGAACTGGTGTTGTCTGCACGGGCGTCAAGGACGGCCTGGAAATACTTTATATCATTCAGTAGCAGGTGGTTCCTTGTAGCAGTCTCTTTATAGAGTTCATACCAGATATTTATTCCTTCCATACCCACCGATCTTACGGTCACTCCTTTACGTTGCGCTAATTTGATGTTATAACGCGTTTTCGGCTTCATCTTTCCGAGAAGGGTCTCGCTATCCTGTGTCAAATTAAGATAGATCGTGTTGGCCGGTAAAATATTGGAATGGGCTTTTTTGAAATTCCATTTGTGCGTACTGAAATTGAAACGGAGTTCCTGTGAGTGGTTTTCCGGTTCACCCTTCCATATCCCGTTTTCGTCGAAATGATCTCTCTCGCTGGCCCAATACGATTCCCAGCAGAGATCATAACGAATGAGGATGCAATTGCGGGGGAGGATCGAGCGGAGAGACTCGGAGAGTTCCTCCAGGAACATACCCTGAAACTCGTCGGCCGGCTCAATCTCGGGCCCGTAAGGCACATACGCCACAGAATGATTCCGGTCGATCTGCCGCAAAATAATCAGCAGGTCTGATTTCACGTGTGGGCGATCGTGCAATTTCGGAAAGAGGTCTGTCCTTCCGGATGTAAAATTGACGGCAATGGTATTTGCTCCCAATGATGTTTTCACTGCGGACCAGAAAGCCGTTTGCTGTAAAATAGGGGTAGCGTATAGCTCTTCTGTCTCTTTGACGCAGACGTTCGTTAGCATATCTTCTTTATAATGACAGCTATAGTTTATAAGCATCGATGGCTGCCTTTACCGATCCGTGGAGCAGCAGCAGATTCTTAGCCTGTTCGTATGACAATCCCAGTTCATCTACAATCATGCGTGTGCCTCTGTCCACCAGTTTCTGGTTGGTGAGTTGCATATTTACCATTTTGTTGCCTTTTACACGGCCAAGTTTGATCATCGTGCTTGTAGTGATCATATTCAGTACCATCTTTTGCGCTGTTCCCGCTTTCATGCGGGTACTACCGGTCACATATTCCGGGCCGACAACAGGTTCTATTTTTATTTCCGCTTCCGCTGCTACGGGTGAGCCGGGGTTACAGCATATAGCTGCCGTGAGAATTCCCTTTTCACGGGCATGACGCAGCGCTCCTGTCACATAAGGGGTGGTGCCCGAAGCGGCAATGCCTACCAATGTGTCGTTTTCATTGATCTTATAGGCTATAAGCTCTTCCCATCCTCTGTCCGGATTGTCTTCGGCGGCCTCTACCGGATTGCGCAATGCAATGTCCCCTCCGGCAATCAGACCGATCACATAAGTGTCCGGCATACCGAAAGTAGGTGGTACTTCGGATGCGTCGAGTACACCGAGCCTGCCGCTTGTGCCGGCGCCGATATAGAAAAGCCGCCCTCCGCGTTTCATCCGTTCCACAATTCCGGCAACGAGTTTTTCTATCTCGGGAATGGTTTTTTGTACGGCAAGCGCTACTTTCTGATCTTCCCGGTTGATCTCTGTAAGGACCTCGAAAACAGATTTTTTTTCGAGATTGTCGTATAACGATGATTGTTCTGTTATTTTAATAAAAGTCATAATCGATTTGTTAATGTACCAATTGATAATTGAGATAAGTAAGTTATTCCCTGTTCCGGTAATAATCAATTAATCCCGACATGGGCGATTGGGCAATCGTTCCAATCCCGATCCCTTTTTCGGCCGCCATTTCTTTTAGGGGATCGGAAAAATACCAGGCAATTGAGCCTACAAAATTAACTTTATTTTTTTGATAATCGTATTGCATGACATTCCTTTCAAAAAAATCGGAAAAAGTGTGGGTGACGATCCGGCGGATGCTCCGGTCGTCGATATGTTTGAGCAGGAACGGGGAAAGGCTTGCCAGAAAACGGCTTGGGAAGGGTTGCCGATATACCTTGTCGATGATAGAGGCGGGGGTAAGGCTGTATTCATCGAGTAACGCCTCTTTCAACCCCTCGGTGAGCCGGTTTTTTAATGCGTCGCCTACTAAATGTTTTCCCAATACGGCGCCACTACCTTCATCTCCCAGAATAAAACCGAGCGGTGAGATCTGTTTCACAATAGAGGAACCGTCCCATTGACAGGAGTTGCTTCCGGTTCCCAGGATACAGGCAATCCCCGCCTCGTGTCCGCACAGGCTGTGTGCAGCCGCTATCAGGTCGCTATAGACATGGATGGTGTTAGCCGGGAACGATTGACGAATGGCATCGCGCACCAACGCTGTCTTTTCCGGGATACATCCTGTTCCGTAGAAGTAAACCGCCTCGATATTCTTGTCTTTTAACACTGGATAAACGTGAAGTTTTATCTCTTCGGCAATTTCTTCCTGCGTTTGAAATACAGGGCTGATGCCTTTACTCGAAAACCGATGGATAATTTCACCGTTTCGGGTTAAAGACCAATCGGTTTTTGTAGCGCCGCTATCGGCTATTAAAATTTCTTGCATATACTGTTTTAATAATACTCGCTTTGCTTGTGAGACATTCACTTTGTTCGTGATGGTTACTCGCTTTGCTCGTGATAGTTATTTATTTGTCATTGATTTTGAGTGTTTTTTGAGAAATTTGATCAGTTTGAAGTGAATAATGTCCCAATCATTTAACAGGCTCTATCGCAACGGGGTTACCTCTGTCATAGTTTGATGTAAATATTTTTCTTGTACAAAATGTATCCGAACAGCCAGCAAATCGTTACGAAAATAAGGGCATAGAGCAACGATCCGAAATAGTCGCCCGCCCAAGGGTGTAGCAGCGCTTCGTAAATAAATGCTTTGATGGAGATCGCTTCACCCTGCCAGGTAAACCGGATATTGGAGAACAAGGTGGCCAGCACGCCCGCAAACACATATACGATAAGCGGATTTATACCGAAAGCATGGAAGAACCGGCTCCACTTCTCTTTTTTATGGATATCGATGATCCAGATAAGCAATCCCAACAGTTGGGCGGCAAAACCTGTAGTGGTGAGGACGAACGTGGGGCTCCATATTTTCTTGTTGATGGGACAGCCGTACTGCAGCAGTAGCCCGGAGAACGCGAGGACGGTTCCCCAGATCAGCAGTTTTTCCACACGGGTATGATTATCCTTATTTTCGACGATCAATTTTCCGAACAGGAATCCGATCAACACATGGGCGATGGCGGGAAGTGTGCTGAGCAGGCCTTCCGGGTCGAATGCGATCCGTTCGCCTGCCAGGGTATGATCCTTATACATGTGATCGGGACCCCACAAAGCCTTATCGATCACGGCAATTATATTCTGTTCCGACAATTCAAAACCTTTCCCGAATTGGAGTATCAGGAAATAGCCTAACAGCAACAGGCCCGTTACCCATGGCAGATATTTGCTTTTCACAAATATCGCGATGAGGGCTGCGGACCCGTAAGCCAGCGCCAACCGTTGTAGTACGCCCAATATACGGAGGGTATCGAAATGGGATGCGGCCCGGAAGAAAGACTCTCCCGAAGCCAATCCCCTGCACAGCAATCCAAACCAGCCCAGCGCCAGTCCGATCACGAAAATAAGGATGGTGCGCCGCACAATCTTCCATATGGCTGCTTTGGAAGGCTCGAAGTGAAATTTTCGCAGCGAGAAAAAAGTGGATACTCCCATGATAAACATAAAGAACGGGAATACCAGGTCGGTGGGTGTGAGTCCGTTCCATTGTGCATGGCCGAGGGGTTTATAGATATAATTCCATGAGCCGGGATTGTTGACCATGATCATGCCGGCGATAGTAATTCCCCGGAGAATATCGAGCGAAAGTAACCGTCCGCTCTGCTGAGGTGTAGAAATTGTATTCATTTGTCTATTAGAATAGTTTTATTGAACTCTCACATCTGTCCTTGGATAGTGTATGCGACTAAAGCGGAGACCTTTAGATGTTTTACGGGGTACCCATAGCTCGTAGTAAACGTAAAAAAGAGTAGTTGTCTGAGCGAAGCGAGTTTTACTCTTTTAGTTGACGCGAGCCAGGATGGGTCGTAAAATATCGTCAGACAAACGATTTAGTCGCAATCATATAATTTGCTAAAGTTCAGTTTTATATAATCATCGTCTTTACCTGACTTTATATCAATGGTAAAGATAGTATCTCTTCGACAGTTTCCTGAACGATTCTTCATCTTTTGTCCAGTAGGATTGAATATCGGCAAAACGATGGTTTTTAGAAAATTCCAGGCGGATAGAATTGCTGCCGCTCACCTTGTCGAACATATCAAACCGGTTTTCGGGAGCATGGTCGAACACTTTTTTGTCGGGATAGAGCTGCGCTGCTGCCTCCATCACATGGAACTGGATATCCGACAGGCGTGCTTTCCCGAAATTGGTCAGGTATATCTGTACTCCCTGGAAATTCTCCCCCTGTCCAACCGAGTAGTAAGGCTTCAAATGAATAGGACGGAACGTTACTCCCGGCAGCTGTTTTGCATTCAGCGCTCCGGCAAACTCTTCGGCATTGATCCACTCGGCGGCGAACATTTCGAAAGGAAGCGTGTATCCCACGCCGATAGACATATATCCCAGTTCGCCCAAAATACCGGATACCGGATAAAAATAAGCCGAATGAGCAAACGGGATATGCGGAGAGGTCGGGACCCAAGGCAAGCCGGTATCCTCGAAGTTCATCTTCCGGCGCCACTTTTTCATTTTTACCACGGTTAATTTACAAGGTTCGGGGATCATCCGTTCACCGATGATCATTTCCGCCAGTTCACCACAGGTAAGCCCATAAACATAAGGAATCCTGAGTTGGCTTACGAACGAAAAGAATCCCTCATCCACCAGGTTCCCTTCCACTTTCAGTCCGCCTAACGGATTCGGACGGTCGAGCACCACAAATTCGATATTGTTCTCTGCCGCAGCTTGCATAGCCAGATACATGGTAGAGATGTAGGTGTAAGAGCGGCATCCGATATCCTGAATATCATATATCAGGACATCTATGCCCTCCAGCATCTCCTTAGTGGGTTTTCGGGTAGCTCCGTAGAGGGAGAAAACGGGTACGCCCGTGTTGGGATCGGTGAAAGAATCTATTTTGTCGCCGGCATGCACATCTCCGCGTACGCCGTGTTCAGGTCCGTATAGCGCTGCGAGTTGCACGCCGGGAGCCTCATGCAGGATATCGATAGTCGATTTCAGGTTATTGTCCACTCCCGTGGGATTGGTGATCAACCCCACGCGTTTTCCCTGCAGTATTTTGAAATTGGATTCTTTCAACACTTCTATTCCCGTCTTCACGTGTATCTTCTGTGCATAAGAGGAAGAAGAGATGAGTAAACCACATACGATAAGCGCTGTGATCAACCTTTGTCCGCTAAAAGCGGTTCGTTCTGTTTTTGAGAATTTGTCCATACGATTAGTAAATTGTCATTAGTCATATTCCTGTCCGGTTGACTCCTCGGACGGAGCGTCCTTTTTGGCTTTCCCGAACTCTTTATCAATTTTCATAAAAGGGATCAGCAACAGGGTAGGGATTGTTGCGATCATGATAAAGACAAAAAAGTGTTGGTATCCCAACTGCTCCTGTATCCACCCGGCAGCCATTCCCGGAAGCATCATGCCCAGAGCCATGAACCCTGTACAGATGGAGTAGTGCGCTGTCTTGTGTTCACCCTGTGAAAAATAGATCAGGTAGAGCATATATGCCGTGAATCCGAAGCCGTAACCAAACTGTTCAATCGCCACTGCTACATTTACCCAAAAGAAATTTTCCGGTTGGTATATTGCCAGAAAAAGATAAGCGAGGTTGGGAAGCGTGATGGACAGCGCCATGGGCCATATCCAATATTTTAATCCCTTACGGGAAGCTACAATTCCTCCGATAATTCCCCCAAGAGTAAGTGCTATTACGCCTACGGTACCGTAGGCTATTCCCGCATCCTGCGTGCTCAGCCCCAATCCCCCCACTTCACGGCCGTCGAGGAGGAAAGGGTAAGTCAGTTTCACCAACATAGCTTCGGCCAGCCGGTAGATCAGGATAAAAGCGATCGCCAGGCCGATACCTTTCTTTGTGAAGAAAGATTCAAACGTTTTTCCAAACTCAATAAGTACCATCTTTGGGGTATGTACCGTTTTGCCGGTATCTTCCGCAGGGTAAGGCAGCACAAAGCGGTGCCAGGCAAAGAAAGCGATAAACAGGCCTGCCAGGATAAAGAAGGTGATGCTCCAGGACAAGGGAATGTTGGCGGTGCTTTTTTCAAGGGATCCCGCCAGGATGACCAACAATCCCTGTCCGGTAATGGAGGCGAAACGGTAGAAAGTATTGCGGATACCCACAAAAAAGGATTGCTGTGAATCGTCCAAGGCAAGCATGTAAAAACCGTCGGCGGCGATATCGTGTGTGGCCGAGCTGAAAGCCATCAGCCAGAAGAAAGCAAGTGATGCCTGCAGATAGAAAGGAGTGGGGAGGGTAAAAGCGATACCCGCAAGCCCGGCACCTATCAACAATTGCATGGATACAATCCACCAACGTTTGGTTTTCAGGATATCCACAAAGGGGCTCCAGAAGGGTTTGATTACCCACGGAAGATATAACCAGCTGGTATATAGCGCTATTTCTGTGTTTGAGAGTCCGAAACGTTTGTACATGATAACCGAAACGCTCATTACTGCCACGTAAGGTAATCCTTCGGCAAAATACAAGGTAGGGATCCAAGCCCAGGGGTTGCGTGTTGTTTTTTTTACTCTTTTTTTCTCTGTCATTTTTCTTTACTTATTTCTAATTTCGGGCTATTTAGTAATTTCTTATGATCTTCGATTGAGGAAAATAGTGCTCCAGTATCTGTTGATAAGTGTATCCTTTTTCAGCCATTATAGCCGCGCCTATCTGGCAAAGCCCTACGCCATGGCCCCATCCGGCGCCGGTGAGCGTGAATGTTTGAGGAATACCGTTCTCGTCTTCGTCCTGCGTATCCACCACGAAAGCGGAACTGTAGAGGTGCGATTTCGATAGTGTACGCCGTATCTCCAGCTCTTTTCCGATCGTCATTACCCGTTCCGTACCGATTATCTTCAGCCGGATGATGCGTCCTGAGGTCCCCCTTTCGAGCGGTTGCAGGGCGATAATTTCACCAAAATCGATTCCGGAACGTTCCCTGATCAGGGTTGATAACCCTTCCTGCGAATAGGTGATCTTCCAGCGGTAAAAATCGGCTGTTTCCCGATCGTAATCATTCAACACCTGTTTTAATACCTGCGCATCCTGTGTGTTACAGAAGGCAGGTGGTGAGGAGCGGATCCACTCTTCTGCATTTTCTTCCACGGTCAGGTCGGGCAGGGGAGAGTCCTCCCTATGATCGGGTTTTGCCTGCAGATAGGGATGAACCACAGGCTCCCACACGTTCTCGAATGTTTCCGTCACGCCTCCGCAGCATTTCGAGAAACGGGCATCGCAGATTTCGTTGCCGAACATGAGCGCCTCGCCGCGTGTCCGGTCGATGACCTGCCGTACCAAGGGGGTAGATTGGCGGGTAATTCCCTGGTAGCGCTGGCAGTGGTCGTCGGCGCATACATCAAAATTAAAATGGTCTTCCCGGTCGTACCACCGGATGATCTCCGTAGGTGTTTCGAACGATGTCCGGTAATTGGCCCCGTCGCTTTTAAGGTCTTGATTTTTCAAGATCTGTGCCAGCAGCCAGCTCCGGGAAATAACGGCGTGTGCTTTCAGCAACTCTTCGGAGCTTGTGGCGCTCATCTCGGATGAGATCACACTGGTGAGGTAGTCTTCTAACGAAATGATGTTGATCGCCGAAACACCCCCGTTCTCCACAATGAATTTCAAACTGCCCAAAAAGTGTTGATCTTCTCTTCTTTCCCAATGGAATTGTACGCCGATGATCACGTCTCTTAATGCGAAAGCGTTGTAGTGCAGGTCATCGGCTTCGAAAGCGAGTTCATCGAATGCCTCTCCGTTAAAAAGGAGTTTTCCGTCCGTAACTTCAACCGAATAATCTCCGGCTTGCATGTTCCGGCTGTTCAACGTATAACCGGAGGGCAGTGAAAAATCGATTTTTTGCTGTTGCAACAATATGCCTACATGAATGAGCGGTTCTTTCATTTGAGTTTCTTTCTTGCCTGTAATTCCCATGTCCTGATCCTGTCTTTATAAAGGTTATGTGCGTTCATTTTAACGATGTCGAGCGATGCATCGCTGTTGTCCTCCCAACGGCGGCAGAGGTAGAGTACATCGTAAATACGTCCGATCTGGTAGCGGCGCGAGATGTTCAGCCCCAAGGCGTAATCTTCGCCGTAGCTGGTGTTGGGCACTTTGATGGCGCGCAGTACCGGTGTATAGAAAGCGCGTGGCGCTCCCAGCCCGTTGATGCGCAGTGCGTTGTTGCGCCCGTTCTCGGGTGTCCACTCCCGGTGGTCGATAATACCCGGGGGGATCATTTCCATCTCGAAGTTAGTCATCTGATACGTACCCACCACCATGGCGCAGTTCTGTTCGTAGAAAGCGTTCACTATTTTCCGGAGCGTATCTTCTCCGCTGTACACATCGTCGCTGTCGAGCTGCACGGCAAATTTTCCGCATTTAGGATGGTGCACTCCCATGTTCCAGCAGCCACCGATACCCAGATCGTCGCGTTCGGGAATAACATGTATGAGCCGCTCATCGTTTTTAAAATCATCGATAGCCTCTGTAGTACCGTCGGTGGAGTGATTATCCACCACGATAAGGTTGAACGGGAAATCGGTTTTTTGCTTCAGCACGGAGGCGATGGCATCCCGGATGGTCCTGATACGGTTACGCACAGGAATGATTACCGACGCTTCATACTCAAACTTATCTTTGTTGAACTCAACCGTATCGAATTCCGGTTCCAGGTATGCGCCCACATCTTTGAGGTGTTGTGTGCAGGCCTGTTCCATCTCTACCTGCACCTGCCGGTTTTTAGGATCCACATAATCGAATATTTTCTGTCCCGAAGCACGTGTATCTTCCTCCATTTCGGTGTAGAGATATTCGTTGATATGTACCAGCGGGTGGTGTTGCGACATTTTGAGCCGCAGGTCATATAGTCCGGCAAACCGATACTCCTCATCCATCCTGCCTGCTGCCTCTTTCAAAGCATCGGCATTGTAGAGCAACAGCGAGCCGAAGTTGAAATCATCGCGCAGGCTCCCCTCCTGATAATCTATTACGGGGTGATTCTTTTTCTCACCGTTCGTTACGGCGTAGTAGTCGGCATACACCATCCCCGCCCGCGTGTCTTCGGCAATGCGTGTCATCCGTTCAAGAGCGAAATATCCCAGCCGCAATACCGACGGTTTCAGGTAGATCAGCGTATAGCCGGTTTGGGATGCATGAGCGATCTTCCGGACGGTTCCGGTACTTTGCAGTTGGTCGATAACGATCTTTTCACAACCCTCCGGGATGGCGGTATTTTCATCCGGAGTGAGCAGATAAATACGTTGTATCCGTTCCGATTGTTTGAGCTCTTCTACTGTTTTTTTTGCTTGTTCCGAATCCGTAAAAAGGATAAAAGCGTCTATTTTTTGCATATGATTCAATTAAATGTGTCAATAAGTCAATGTGTCAAAGCTTCCAGCAGTCCCTTTACCAGTTTATCCCGGTCCTCCGTTTTTTTTACGGCTTCTATTGGGAAGCCCAGAACGGCTGTGCTGTATTTTTCCCCTTTATAAATGACGCCGGCGCTTAAATTATTTTCAGTATAGCGAAAAACGGTAAAAGCATTATCGTCTGCCGGCTCAATGGCATCGGGATATTCCACGGCATAGCTTTCGCTGTTCAGGGTATGGTAATAGGTGTAATTTCCCTGCACGGACGTGAAAGGCGAAGCCACCGCTTTGATCTGTCCGGTCACTGCCCCGTAATTATTGCGCCACTTGTATTTGAGGATATCTTGTGCCCACTTCCTGTCTTCTGCCGTGGCGTATGGATTGTCCCACAAGTCGGTTCCCACAAAAGCGCCGCTCACAATGATACTGCCACCGTTGTTACAGTACCCGGCTATGGCATCCTGGTACGGTTTGGTAAATGTCTTGAACCGTGGCGGTTTTGCTCCCCGCGCTACCGACCATTCCCGTTGTTTACCCAGGATCCAGTCCACCATTTTGTAGGATTGTAAAGATACGTCATTATTTTCAATCGCACCGGCGGAAGAAGAGACAAATGAGTACTCCGCTCCGGCAAAAGCCTGCCCGTGAACGAACGGGTAGGCGAACGTGTTGCCCGCGATTGCGGTGGTCTCGTAGTTTGCGTTGCTGTCGCCAAAACCCGACGCATCGTCGTCCATCCAGGGGATCACACGCCGGAACTCATGCATATGCCCTATAAAATGGTGTTCGGCAATGTAGGGAACACCGTTATCCATATGCCCGGCGAAACCGGCAATGCTGTCTCCTGAAGTGGTAAAACTGAACGGAGCAGAAATCCTTGTAAACCCGTTTACGATCAAAACCTCTCCCTTCTGGTTCGTTTTACGGCATACAGAGAGGATCTCCGATGGAAAACTGATCCCGCCGCCGTTCATTGCGACCACCTTAAAGCTGTAGATGCTGTCTTTTTGTATGGACGTAACGTAACGGTTATCGTTCACCGCAACACCGTTATCGAAACCTCCCCCGTTAATCCGGGTGTAAACGATATATTTTGTGGGATTCGCCGATGGTTCCGCCGCGTCGATCGTCGGTTGCCACTTCAGCTCTACCTCCTGCTCCCCCGAAAACCGGGAACTGAAATTTTTTACCGGCAGGGGTTGTACCACATAAGGACGGTTATACCCGGCAGCCAGGAACTTGAGCATCCCTTTGTAGATAGAACGGCTCACGGTAAAGCGAAACGTGGGGTCCAGCCCGTAGCGCATATCGGCGAAGTTTTGGTGCGAGAGCAGTTCCAAAAGCATTGTGGGTACGTTGGGTGTGCGTGCTTCGGCGTAAGAGCGGTTCCAGAGGTGGCGCCGCGTCCAGTCGGGTTCAAATTCGCGCCGTATATCGTTTACGACCTCATCCATCACGAGTTCGGAGAGGTCGCGCGACGCCCATCTCGACTTTCCGTTTCTGAACTGTTCGTCGTTAAAGTGTGTCATGTAAATGCCGAGCGTACCCACTATGGTATCTCCCCAGAAAGTACCGGCATCGGTATGGAAGGCAAAGGCCAGGTCCAAAGGAATATTGAGTCCTTTCTCTTTGGGCAATACCGGAGAACCGCCCGCCAGCCAGTTCACCCATACGCCGCGGCCGGCATAATCGTCCGTATAGTCATTTTTGCTTTCTGTACGGTTGTAAACGGAATCCGGCACACCCGCCCACTGCATCCAGTAACGTGCACCTTCGGCATAGCGGGGGTAACCGCTGATTTCCGGAGAATAACCGATCTTCGGGATCACTGTCTTTTTCGCCGTCTGGGTATCCGAACTTTTGGTGTTTTCCCCTTCAAACCCTTCGGGATGGGGCATCCTGGCTATATTTCCCATTCCTCCGCCTATCTTTATCGCGTCGGCGGTAACGATCCTGCCGGCATGGCTGCTTTTGTTGGAGAGTGTGATCTTGTGCCCGTTCCCTTTGTCGAAATTAAAATATCCCAGGAAGATCCAGGTGCCGCCGCCCATCTGCTGGTTGACACGAAAATCGGTTCTCCCGCCTTCGTGATATACGCTGTAGAGCGCATCGTCGCTGCTGTTCTTTACGGTCTGATAAGAGATATAGACCCCATATTCTCCCTTTTCGGGAATATCGGGACGCCATTCCGCGAGACTCTCCTCTCCGCGGGTTATTGTTTTTGCTTGCCTGGCCGTTCCCATCCGGAAAGGATTCTCACCATCTAAATAGATCTCTTTAGGATTGGCAAATCCCGCTGAGCCTGTGTTCTGCCACGCCTCTTTTCCGTTGGTTTCTTCCACCCTGCCCATGCTGTCGTCGTTGTCTATGATCAGCTCAGTTTTGTTGTAATCCCGTTCCCGCGGCAACAGCACGTTGGCTCCCGCGTTCTCCAACATCGGTACTAAGAACGGCAGTACGTAACTTTGCGTGTAGAGGTCTTCCACCGTTTGAAAAATACGTGCCCGCTGCCATTCCCACCGTCCCAGCTTCTGTTCGTAATACCAACCGTGGCTTTGCCACAGGGCGATGTGGTTGTTTTGCAGCCCTTTATCTAAATTCCCCGCAGGAGAAGAGATGTTGGTTACCAACGATTTTTTTACCGGGTGTGCGATCATCCGGTTTTTATCTTTCTGCTTGCTCCGGAAGAAATTGGGAATCAGGTGGCTGATCTCCTCTCCATCGGAGAAGACGCCGATACGGTATTTTTTTTGTGCCGGAGGCAGGTAATAACGTACGCTGTCGTAGATATGCAGCACAGTGCTCTCCCGCATCGGGAGATACGACAGGGAGAGGTTGGTATGAAACTCGATGCTCTTTTTCCGTTCATTCACCGCGATGCTGTCCACCGTAACCCTTCCGGGGCGAAGCATAACCTCTTTGTAGATATTGGTGAGCGAGCTGTTCAATTTTTTCCTCAGGGAATCGTCGGCAAGATTTTGAGAGAACGATGAATAAGAATAAGACAATGCAAGGATGCATGCTATAAAAACGGATTTTCTCATACGGCTATTTTATCTTTTTCTTTCAAACTTTTACAAAATTAGGAAAACGAGTGAACCACATCAATCTTTTAGTAGTGTGTTTATACTCTTGAATTCGTAACCTCTTTTTTTCAATTCCCTTATCAGATCATCCAACCGGTTGTAGAGCTTATCGGTCCGCTTCGGATCTGTACCGATATGGATCAGGAGCAGGAACCCATTCAGGCTATGCTCGTCTTCGTAGGTTAAGATACGGTTGTAAATGGTCTCCGAGGAGAGGTAATTCTTCATATCGGGCGTAGTGTAATCGGCATTGGAAGTGGTTCCCGGCGTGAAATTCACTATTTGCACACCCATCGCTTCGGCCCAATCGCTGATATCCTGATTGTACCATTCGTAGGGCGGTATGAAATAGCGGGGCGACTCTATTTTCAATCCGATCTTTCCCATTGTCCGGTAGTTGTCGTTCAGGTCTTTCTCAAACTCAGGCCGGGAGATCAGGGTAGAGTCACGGTTTTGCCAATCGGCATATAAAAGATGCTTGTTGGAGTGCGGGGCAAGGTAGTGCCCGTCCTTTTGAAGATTCCGCGCAAGGGCGGGATATTTCCTGTAGAAATCACCCGTCAGAAAAAAAGCTCCTTTTATATTGTTCTTTTTCAGCACTCTTTGTATTGTTTTGGCGCCGTCGGCAAATTCGTGTCCGGTAAAGACAAGCGACAGTTTTTTTTCGGATGTATCGCCGCGTACGATGCCGCCTGCTACTTTTTGCGGCTGTTTTGCCTGTGCGCTCAGATAACCGAGATAATAGGTGAGCGACGCCGTTCCGTCCATGGTAGGCTCGTTGGTGGAATAATCGGCGTAGTCATCGTGGTACACCACGTCATCCGATTGGAAATCGGCATATTCATCTTCATTGGCCAGATAGATCCCTCTTAAACTGCTGAAAATCGAATGATAGATGGGGCCATCAACAATGCCGCCTGTGACCGGCATCCGGCGGAGGTGTGTAAATGCCGAATGCGGATCTGTCGGCGTATCGCCCTGTTCGGGATATCCTACGATCATGGATGTACCCCATGGGTTACATCCCAATAACCAGTCGCGCATGGCGGTCTCGATCTCAAGGAAGGAGTCATCCCCTGTAATTTCGTGGTACAACCTGCATTGGGTGATAAAACCCACCGTCAGGTTATTGGAGCACCAGATAAAAGGGATCCCGTTTAAAAAGGCATTCCCCTCGGCCCTCTCCTTCACGCGCTGCAATCCGGTCTTCATATTCCGTATGAACTCTTTTTGGGCACGCAGGTCGCTGTTCTGCACCGCTAAGTGATAATTGGCCAGGTTTACGAACGGGTACCATTGGTAATGCCGTGCCGAATCAGCTCCCATCCAGGGGGTAACAGGTTCCAGCCTGCCATAATCGACCGCTTGTTCCAGGTATTCTCTCTGTCCCGAAGAACGATACATTTCCATGGCTGCCAACTGCATATCGTCCGCCCAGTTATCCTCTTCGTAGAAGTAAGGCGCCCCGCCGGGTGCGGTTTGGGAAACGCCGGGATTCTCAACCCCTTTGCGGTAAGCCTCTCCGGCTTTTTGAGCCAATATATCAGAAAACCTGGGATAGTATGCCGCCAGTAATTGGGATCCCAAGGAAAATGAAGAGGCATATTTGCCTAAGGTAGAAGCCATCCCGGTACTCCTGTTCTTGTAATTGAACAATCCTTGCGGTTTGGGGCTGACAAAATAGACGGGACGTTCTTTTCCCGGGCCCCACCCATAATCCACCTTCTGCTGGTTAGGCAGTGTAAATCCCACATGGTCGCGGTCGTCGGCCAGTTGATTGAAGTAGGTATTGGAGTCGGGATTCATCTTCACCAGCCAGTCCAACCCCCATTTGGCTTCATCCAGGATGTCGGGGATACCGTTGGCTCCTTTAAGTCCGTTTGCGTCGTACCTATCCCCGAACGATCCGGGATACCGGCTGTATGCAAAAAGCATCTGATAGACGGCATTGGCCGACGTGGCTACATATTGCAGGTAATCCGACGCATCGTGCCATCCACCGGTGGTATTGAAATAGAGCCCGTTGCGTTTACCGTCGGGGTCACCCACGGAAATGGCGTCGTGCACGTGGCACGAATCTTTCAGGAAAGGATTGTATCCGCACCGTTGTTGGCGCATATACATTAACGGGATATCCGCTGCCCCGGCATATACATTGTTGCCGATCCGGAAGGGGACGGATTCCACTTCTCCCGCTTTCACAATATATGTTCCGGGCGTTTTAAGCGCGGTGAAATTGAGCCGTGCCGATGATTCGAACGCCGGTTGTTTTCCCGTATTCCGGATGTCCGAGCCGGTGAATGCAACTTCTCCGGTAACCGGATTTATGACCTGAAATTCGCGGATAGCCTCGTTTCCTTTGCTGATCCAGACGGCCATTTTTACGTCATCTTCCAGGTACCCGACCTGGTTGACCCGTATCCATGATGATTGGGAATAGCCTGTATAGAAAACAAAAATAGACAACAGAAGTACAGTTATTCTTCTCATAAAACTACATTAAAAAAACAGCAAAATACTAAACATCCCTTAAAGACAGGGCTGCCAGATAAAAATTAGCTTTTGAGAGTTCAATTTACTCTCAAATAACAATACAAGCGAAAAGAGGGTAAAATCATATGGAGATATTACCCTCTTTAAAAATATGAGTATCAGGGTTTTAATTCCATCCCGGAGTTTGGGTCAAAGTGTACCCTTTATCTTTATATTGATCGATTTGAGCTTTTCCGATAGGCGCTAAATAGACCCTGTCGTCAAATGTCTGTCTATCTGCTCCTTTCTCGATCATATAAAAACCAACCATTTCATCACCATTTTTTCCATTATAAGTGACAATAGTTCCATCTGCTTTCCTCACTCTTAGAAGCCCTACTTTCTCACTTGCCAACTGAGCAGGAAGTTCTTCCTTGATATTTATCCACAAACCGAGTAGATTGTCAGGATATTGCGTTGCACTCATATATTTAATCTTTTTCCAACGTTTGATATCCAGCAACCGTGAATATTCGAAGACAAATTCCATTCTCCGCTCTCGTCTGATCTCCCAAATCAATGCCGAAACATCAGATTCACGATCCGGATCATCGGGTAATGAAGCTAAACTCATGGGAGCAGTTTTCTGTACACCTTTTGCAATAGCTTCCGCATCCAAAGGCCTATTCCTTATTTTATTGATAGAATTGTTAATGTCGGTTTGCGTAACCGCTGCGCCTCCCATAGTGGCAAGTTCTGCTTTGGCTTCAATCCAGTTTAAAAGTACTTCTGAATAACGCATTACAGGAGCGTCGTTTGTGTTGGTATTGCTTGCATAAATGGCGGGAATGTTCCCTGAATTCCAGTATGTTGGACCAGTTCTATCTATAAATTTACTTGCATACAACAATGTTGCCGACTGAACCTTAGGAACACTCTGAAATGTTGCTTCAAACCTTGGATCGCGTGTTTTAACCATGTTTCTTATATTCAGCGAATCGGCATTTTTAACTGTCGATAATTTATAGGGTTGTCCATCAACGCAGATAAACGATTTTGCCAACGATAGGTTAGCCGATGGAATTTGACTTTCATACCCGTTCGAATAAGAGGCGACGTGGTGTGTTACACTTTGTGCCGCATCATAATGACGATACATCAACATCTCTTTATTTCCTTTCAAATCTTGTGAACCAAATAGGCTTCTAAAATTTGACGTGATATCGTATTTTCCACTATTAATCACAAAATCACCGGCAGCAACAGCCAATTCAAGATATTTTTTAGCTCTTGCCTGATCGTTATAATGATATTTTTGCCAGGTTCCTTCGAACAACATAATCCGTGAAATAAATCCGGCAACGATATATCTGTTAAGAACGTTATCGCCATCATTTAACCTGACATTTTCAAATGCAAACATTAAATCATCGTAAACATGATCCATCACTTCTTTCCTGGGCGTTCTATCTTTATACATCTGATCATGATCGCTCGCGTCAAAGGATGCCTCATAATAAGGAACATCCCCAAATACGCTAACAAGCCTGTGATATTCAAATCCTTTGAAGAACCGGGCAACACCCATCCAGTGTTTATATGCTTCCTCACTTATTTTAGATTTGGAAACATTTTCGATTCTATCGATAAACAAATTTGATTTACGAACCCATGCAAAATTCCAGTTTGGGCCTGCGTATTGTGTCAGCATATCCGGTGTTTCAGAAGTGCTTCCTCTACTTGCAGGTATGTTCGATTCAAAATTTGATTGAACGTTTGCATTAGAAAAATCATCGCTAAAGTAGTAGCCTCTCAATGGTGCGTAAGCTACTCCCCATGCACTATTGTATCCCACGAAATAATTGATATAGAAGTCATTGGCAAACAGTCGAAGATCTGTTTCATTTCTCCAATAGGTGTCGTCGATCATATTATTCAATTCTGGTCTGTCAAGCACATCGGAGCAACTACTTATTAAAAAAGCGATGAATAATATGCTACTTAATAATATATTTTTTTTCATTCTTTCTTGATTTAAAAATTAATTTGTAATCCTAGCGATCCGCTCTTGAAGACAGGTGTCCCAACCCCTGTTCTACCTAAGTTATAGTTCGTTTCGTTAAACATTGAATAGCCCGAAATTACTTCCGGATCAATAGGCAAGCCCCTTAAATTATCTAAAGTGAAAAAGTTTTCCAAAGAAGCATATATGCGTACCTTTTGAAGCATGATTTTATTTAATAGGGTTGACGGTAGGGTGTAGCCTACAGTGATATTTTTAACCCTAAGATACGACATGTCCAATAAATATTTTGACTGGACTTGCATATTGTTACCTGTGTTACTTCCTGCCATATTGTATGGTGCAGGATAAAAAGCATCCGTTTTGTCCGGTTTCCAAAAATTACCCGCAATAGCCTGTGGCATTGCTCCGTCAGAAGCGTGGTATCCGGGAGTTGTCAGGAACCCTTCTCCCCAAATCTGCCTGCTTCCTACACCTTGCAAGAATACAGATGCATCTACTCCGTGCCAATCAGCACCTAGACGTAATCCGTACTCAAAACGAGGGGTTGAATTCCCTATTATTTCCAAATCTCCATGGTCATCCAGTAAGCGGCTTCCGGCATCTATTTCTCCATCTCCATTGAGATCTATAAATTTTACATCACCCGGGCCAAAAAAGAAATTTGAATTGTTTTGCAAGAATACCTGATATATTGGTTTGCCATTAGCATCCGACAGCTTATTAGCTGTTTTTCCAGCATATTTACTACTTTCATTTTTGGTGAGAACGATTTTCTGTGGATTACCGTCTGCATCTAGGGCAAAATCACCTTTTTGATACAATCTATCTGTTCTATAACCCCATATTTCGCCATATTTCTTGCCCTCATACCATCCATCTACACTCTGCGTATCTCCATATTTTAATACTGTGGTTACTGCATCAGAGAGTGTTCCCATTACATTAATACCTAATCCATTTTCAAAACGATGATTATAATCTATGCTTATTTCCCACCCATCGGTTCTCATGGAACCATAATTGCCTTTCGGGGCTCCTGCTCCGAATGTGAGGGACACACCTTCACCCGGTACGATCATATTCTTTGTATCTCTTCGATACAACTCAGCGGTAATACCAAGTGAATTATTAAACAGCCTGAGATCAATTCCCAAATTCGAACTTTCCAAATCCTGCCATGTTATATCTCTTACAACAGCAGCCGGAGTACCCACTGCTGTAGCTTTTGAGCCACCCGGTTCAAGCCAGCTAGTTTGTGACGTAGTCATGGATGGAACATATAGTCCGCTCGGAACCGTTTGGTCACCAATAATACCCCATGAGGCTCTAATTTTCATCGATGTAACTACGGGAAGGATCCATTGCATCCATGGTTCTTCGGTTATTCGCCATCCGGCAGACACTGAAGGAAAATAACGCCACCAAAGCCTGGAAGGAAATTTAGAGCTTCCATCGTAACGAAGATTTCCTTCCAATAAATATTTATCTCTGAATGCATAATTAATGCGTCCGAAATAACCTAATTGCGCCTCTTGATACGTATTACCTCCCGATGTCATTGTGCCGACAGCTTTACCAAATTGAGGGTCAGTAATGTCCGCTAAATCTGTCTTTTGAGACCAGTTGTTTTTTGCATCGTAAGTTACCCTGTTCACTCCCAACAAAAACTTGAGTGCATGGTCTTCTTTTAGATTTAGATTATAGGTAGTGGTAATGTTCAATGTGTTTGTCACCCCGTTCAATACATTTCTGTAAATATGATCAGGGTTGGCCCCGTGAGCGGTATATTCCGTTAAACCAAGTTGATAGGCAGGCATTGCCTTTGGAGTAGTTGATGGTACTTGTTGGCCTTGCTCATTTACATAAATTCTGTTCCCGTTCTCATCATTTAAGGGAACAGCGCCTCCCCATGAATTTAATGCGGTATATCTGGTTCCTAACCGATTATTGATGTAGGTCTCATTTGCATTTGTAAAGTCAAAATCAAGTATCCAATTTTTCGTTAGATTAACAAGAGCTCCGATATTTACATTAAAATACTTATTCTGTTGATTGGCGGTATTGGCCTGTTCAGTCTCAGAAACTGGACTACGCATAGGTTGTCCGTTTTCATATCCGAGTGGCTGAATGGGGCCCCAACGATACAAATAGAGCCATGGATCGGCTGTTGTACTATTTGTGACATAGGGGTACCTCTTATTACGATCTGAATAGATAGCACCCGCTCTAAGAGTTACGTATTTGCTGATCTCCGTACTTAATCTGATTGTTCCATTATATCTTGAGAAATCATCATGTTCCGCAGGTTTCATCATTCCCGTTTGATTTAAATAACCTAAACCTACATTGTAGGTTGTCTTTCCACTCTTTCCATTCACTGATAAATCGTGATTAATAGTCGGAGTCCATTCCTTTATCATATAATCATATGGATCATACGTGCGTAAACCCAATTTCCGACTATTCGCATCAACATACCAGTCCCGTCCATAGACCATCGGTTCTTCCGGTCCCATTTTGCCATAAGTGGAATGCCATGTTTGCGATTTCTCAAAACTATCCCTCGTAATTTGCCAAAAGGCACCAGAGACAGATCCGCCCACTCTTTCCATGGCCAAAATAGAATATTCCATCGCATCTAACATTCCCATCTCCATTTTTTTAGAAATATTCTGCCAAGCAAAATTATTTGAATACTGTACATTTACTCTATCCTGACTTGCTCCCTTCTTCGTGGTTATTAAAACCACACCAAACGCACCCTTGGATCCGTAAATGGATGCGCTTGCAGCATCCTTCAAAATAGAAATAGATTCTATATCATTGGGATTGACAATTTGTATGCTTGGTATTTCCACATTATCCAACAAAATAAGAGGTTGTGATTTTCCCTCAAAAGAGCCAATTTGTCCCCTTATTTTTATCAAAGGATCAGAACCAACTTCGCCACTCGGAATTATAACCGAAAGACCGGGTGTCGATCCTTGCAGTCCTCTACCTACATCGGTAATGGGGCGACTATCTAACGTTTTTCCAACATCTACCGATGAGACTGCTCCGGTAAGATTTTCTTTCTTTTGTGTGCCATATCCCACTACCACCACTTCTTGCAATGCCTGGGTGTCTTCGAGTAATGTGATATTGAACTGGTTCTTTCCGGCCGTATTAACGGTCTGAGACAAATAGCCGATATAGGAGATATGGATGGAGGCATTGTTGGCTACCTGTAGGGTGAATCTGCCGTTAATGTCTGTGATGGTGCCATTGGACGTACCTACCTCGACGATATTGGCACCTATAATAGATTCTCCGTTAGCATCCGTTATCGTTCCGGTAATCGTTTTATGGGTTTGCTGCACCTCCTTGACAGCCGGTTCTTCTACCTTCAGTACCTTTTTTTCTTCATTGGTCTCCGGTTTTTTTGAAATGGTGACCTGTCTGTTGACAACAGAGTAAGTAAGATCTGTATTCTTCAGCAAAAAATCCAGGATTTCACCCATAGACTTGTTGTGAAAGGATACGTTCACGTTCGTTGATAAACCTTTTTCGGTATTATCCATAAAGAGGAATAGATAGTCGCTGTTTTTTTCTAATTCACGAAATGCATCTTTCAACGTTACGTTCTTCAATTCGGCGCTGACCGTTTTGGACTGAGAATAGATGTTTTCAGCCGTGACGGAAAAAATGCAAAAGAAAGTGATTAAAAAATAGATTTTCATAATTTTTAAAAACTTATCATTTTTTTTCGTGGTAAATACTTTACATGTATACTTTTGTTGCATATCTTTGTATTGAATTTTAATTTGTTACCAATAGATTACGATTCACTTTGCAGATTTTGCTATCGCTTAATCGCAAAATTCACTTCGTAGGTTTTGCTATCGCTCGGCATAGCTCAAACTTGTTTGATCTCTGCTCTTGCTTAATCGCAAAATTTACTTTAGTCGAATGATGTTGCCGCATTATTCGACTTTTTCTTTTTTCTTTTTATTTTATCATAGGCATATGCGATTGATTTAAATTAATAATACCGATTTCTTAGTTATTGATAGATGAATATTGTTTCATCACTCAGTTTTTCATATTTAAAGTAAGTCATCTTTGAAAAAGCTTCGAGTACATCATTCAGGTTATCTGAAAGGAAAAGTTTACCCGAACAGGTTTGCTTATTCAGATCCAGTACCGGGTTGTATCGGAACTCTACGTTATAGTACCTTCCTATTTTTTTCAAAACCTCATTCAAGGGCATCTTGTTTAATTGCATATAGCCGTCCGTCCAACTGGTATAATCTGAAACATTCACCTGTTTGCACTGGATCAACTTGTTTTCGATCTCAGCCATCTCATTGGGTTTTAATAATACGGTGCTGTTATGACTTTTCACTTCCACCGAACCGTTCACCAGTACAACAGACTCCTTAGCGTCTTCAGAGTAGGAAGAGACATTGAAGGACGTTCCGTGAACAGTGATTTGAGAATGGGGGGTATGGATCACAAAGGAACTGTTTCTTTTCTTTACAACCTCTATAAAAATTTCCCCTTCCACATTAATTTCTCTTCTCTTTTCGGAAAATGTACTGGGAAATTCCATTTTCGTGCCGGAGTTCAGGTGTACCTTCGATCCGTCGGCCAATATCAGGGTCGATCTTTTCCCATAGGGTACGATAAGGGTGTTCACCCGGTTATCGTTCAAACCAACTTCTTTCTGCGTAAGCGGGTTCTTGATCACAGCGCTGTTTTTCTTTTCGGAAAGATTCAGGGTAGAATTGTTATCGATTTCCAGCACATCGTTGCCGGTAAAAAGTTGTATATTGTTATTGTCCGTTACCCCTCCAACCGAAAACATCCCGGACTCCGTTTTTTTTGGCCCTTCATTGAAAATGAAGAAGGTAGATATTAACGTCAGCAACAATACAGCGGCAGATGAAGCATATATTCTACGCCATTTTATTTTTTTTCTTTTTTCAATTTTTTCATTCAGTTTCTGCAGCGCCGAAACTTCATTGATCTGAAACGTGCCTCGTTTGCTCCGTATCGTTTCAAACGCTTCTATAGCCTGATTGAACGGATCCCTGAACTCCTCATTTTCCTTGAGATAATTCTCCCAGAAAGCATCCAGTTCCTTAGTAGGGTGAATTCTCCAGTAAACGAAAAGGTCGTCGCACAAAAAATCTTTTTGATCCATAACTGACTTCATCACTTGCCTTTTTAGCGCATTTACTACAAAGACTGAATGAGGAGTAAAACGGGGACAATATTAATGAATTTTAACTAAGTGATGTTAAAAAAAAGAGAAGAAAAAAGAGAAGAGTGAGTTCTTAAGTTGTTGGCTTTCTTTCATCTTTTGCAGTGCCCTGTAGGCTGATTTCTTTACCGCATCGGGTTTCATCTCCAACAATGCTGCTATTTCGTCGAAAGATAAATTGAGGCGATAATGGAAATAGATTATTTTTCGTTGCTTCGGGGGCAAAATTCTCATGGATTGTTTGATGCTGTCTTTCAGCAGCAATTCGGTCTCTTTTTCAATGATTTTTTCAACTACACTGTTTTCATTCTCCAGTAGGATATCATTATAATTGATATAATTTATTTTGGACTCTACATTATGGATATCAAATAGCCTGTTTTTCAGGCAGTGGAGCAGGTAGGACTCAATATTCCTGATATAGGTTAACTGCTTGCGCGAAATGAAAATTTTATAAAAAACATCCTGTATGGCATCTTTGCATACCTCTTCATCAAAACCAATTTTGAGTCCGTATGCAAAAAGTTCATTAAAATAACCGCAATAAAGCTTCGAGAAAGCAGCCTCGTCACCTTGCAGAAATTCTTGCCAACTGTCCGCGCCCATTTTTACAGCTTCTCTTTTTTTATATAGGTCAGAAATGAATAATCATACTTATGGCTTACGTCCGCCTGGTATGCTTCGCGGTGAATTAATTTCCAGTCATCGGGGTTGATCTCCGGAAAAAAGGTGTCGGCATCACCAAACGTGTAATGGATGCGGGTGAGATAGAGCTTATCGGCGAGGTGGAGTGTTGAGCGGTAAAGTTGTCCGCCGCCAATGATAAAAGCGGTCTCCTCATCCTTGCAACAGGCCAGTGCTTCACCCACAGAACGGACCACCACACAACCGGGATAGTTATTTGCAGCATCGGAAGTGATCACGATATTGGTGCGGTTGGGCAGCGCTCCTTTGGGCAGTGATTCATAGGTTTTTCTTCCCATAATAACACTGTGCCCGGTGGTGAGCTCCTTAAAATGTTTCAGGTCGGCGGGAAGATGGCAGAGCAGTTTCCCGTTACGCCCGATGCTGTTCTGTTCGTCGAGCGCAACTACAATGGCTATTTGTGGAGTTTTGTGGTTGTTCATACGCTGACAGCGCCTTTAATGTGTGGGTACGGATTGTAATCCGTCAGTTCAAAATCTTCATACCGGAAGCTAAAAATATCCTTTATATCGGGATTGATTTTCATCCGGGGTAATGAACGTGGTTCTCGCGAAAGCTGCAAATTGATTTGTTCCAAGTGGTTCAGGTAGATATGTGCATCGCCCAATGTATGGATGAAATCGCCTTCTTCTAATCCCGTAACCTGTGCCATCATCTTCAGCAGCAGGGCATAGGACGCGATATTGAAAGGTACTCCCAGAAAGATGTCGGCGCTGCGTTGATAGAGCTGCAGGCTCAATTTGCCGTCGGCTACATAAAACTGAAAAAAAGCGTGACAGGGCGGGAGGTTCATGTTCGGCAGGTCGGCCACGTTCCATGAGCTGACGATGATACGGCGCGAATCGGGATTATTTTTTAGTGTATTTACCACTTGCGAAATCTGATCGATATGTCCGCCGTTATAATCGGGCCACGATCGCCACTGGTAGCCGTAGATATGTCCCAAGTCGCCCTTCTCGTCCGCCCATTCGTTCCAGATGCGTACACCGTTGTCATTCAGGTATTTCACATTGGTGTCCCCGTTCAGGAACCAGAGCAACTCATGTATAATCGATTTTAAATGGAGTTTTTTTGTAGTGAGCATGGGAAATCCGTCGCTCATCCTGTAGCGGCCCTGATGCCCGAATATGCTGATGGTGCCGGTGCCGGTGCGGTCATCCTTTTTAACGCCCTCATTGAGTACGCGTTGAAGTAAATCTAAATATTGTTTCATTTTTCTAAAAAAGAGTTTCATACAAAAATACAGGTTTATTTTGTTATCTCAAACCTATCATCCGAAAGATTGATTGATGAAAATTCAAAAAAACAGACAATATCAAAATTAATTGTTGATTTTTTCCACGTAAATCTGTTTTTATAAAACTAAATCAGTTTTATAACGTCAAATAGGTATCTTTATGAAGATTATATTATAAAATTAACAATATGGATTTATCTGAATTATTAAACGGACCAATCGGACAAACGGTTATTAACAATGTATCCCGTCAGTTGGGGATGGATGAAAGACAGGCTGCGGGCGCTATCAGCATAGCTCTTCCTGCTATTTTGGGTGGATTGCAAAGAAATGTCCAATCTCAACAAGGTGCCCAAAACTTAAACAATGCCTTGAACGATGCAAGACACGATGGAAGTTTGTTGGAAAATATAGGTGGTCTTTTGAGTGGAAATGCTCAGGCAATCAGTCAGGATGGTGGGAAAATTCTGGAACATATTTTTGGTAGCAACCGGCCGGCTGTAGAGCAGGGGATCTCTCAAAAAACCGGAATCAACCTACAAAAGACCGGTCCGCTACTGGCTCTTCTGGCACCTATCGTGATGGCCTATCTGGGAAAGGAAAAGCGTCAGGCCAATACCAATGCCGGAGGTCTTGGTGACCTGTTGGGCGGTTTATTAGGCGGCGGACAATCGCAGAGGCAAAGTGGCGGCGGATTAATGGATATGGTTGGGGGCTTGCTGGATAAAAATCACGACGGTAATGTTCTCGATGATATTTTGGGAATGATTAAATAATGAAAGTGTAATTTCTTCTGTTTTTTGCAAAAAGTCTTGAATAAGAATTTTTTTTGTATATCTTTGAAATATGTAAACAATTGCTTTAAAAAACCGTTTTAAGAGTTAAACGAATGCAATTTTTTTCAGTCAATGAATCAAGAAAAAACTTTTAATGCTTACGCTTATGAAAAGAAAATTATTTACCTCCCTCTCTGTTGGAGTCTTTTTGTCGGGAATGCTCCTTATGGGTACTTCGTGTAGCAATGACGACTATTTAAAAGATTATGAAATCCAAAAGATGATTGATGAGTCGCTCAACGGTCAGTGGAAAATAATCAATATTACCGTAAAGAAAGGAGATTGGCAGTGGGACGATAAGGTACGGCAATACCAGGCTATCTATGATTTGCCCCAATTAACCAAATCTATTTATGAAGAAGGAGCCGTCTTAGGCTATCTGTTTTTAGGGCAGCAAGGAGACGACGAAGTTCAAAAGCCCCTTCCTTTTGTAAATACCTATTCTGCCGAAATTGATGAAGCAGGTAATCCGATAGCGACGTTTACAGAAACCATCAGCTATGACGTTCAATATAAAGATAACGGTAAAAGTACTGTCGCATTTATCATAAAAGACTCGCAATTGGCGAAAGACCTGGATGCACCGCAAAACTACAATTTTAGAATTGTATTGATCTGGTAACTGACACAAAGAACCAATAAAGAGGCCGTTAGAGTAATCTTTACCGGCCTTTGTCTTTTTTAACTTTCTCCTTCATTTCGAACTAACAAGAAATTCTTGTGAGTTACTTCTTTTTGCAAATCGCCTTTGCTTAAAATACCGTTAATGTGCAAGCTGATATTCTGCTGAGTAGTGTCAAACAACAAGGCAATTTGTTGTTGCGAAAGCCAAACATCCTGACCGTCAAAACGTACATTTTCCATCCATTACTCATCCTCCTTTCCTTTCTTCTTCGCTTTCTTTTGCAACGCTTTAATCGTATCCAAATAAGCCTGCTCCACGGACGAAATTGTTTTCACCTGATACTTCCTGTATTCCGCTTTGGCTTTATCCATCGCTTGCTGGTGGCTAATTTGTCCGGCATCCGTTAAAAGTTTTTCGCCGGTTGAAGAGAGGATATTATCCAACTGTGTAACATAGTCCGACATATACATCGCATTTCGACGCATAGCTTGAATTTCAGCGAAATCAAAATATCCGGAAACAAGATTGTTCAATATTTTAAGCTCATCGGCAGTGAGGTAGTTTTTGGCGACCGTTATATCTTTTCCCGTGGGCAATTCGCCGGAAAATGTAGTTAAGCCCATAAACGGTTTGTCGGAATCAGCTCGCTTGTAAATAATCTCGGCAGCCGTATGTCCGTGTGCTGCAAAGTGAAGTTTGTTCTGTACAATTTTGAAAAATTGGATAGATATATCGGATTTCGGGTCATAATCTACACTCGTTGCGTAAAGGTCGAGCACCTGACGATAAAGTACTTTCTCAGAAGAACGAATATCGCGGATACGGTCGAGCAGCTCTTTCCAATACCTTCCACCACCTAATTGCTTCAGGCGTTCATCGTCCATCGTAAATCCTTTTATAATATACTCTTTCAGGCGTTCTGTGGCCCAGCGGCGAAAGTGAGTAGCGACAGCCGATTTAATGCGGTAACCGACTGAAATAATGGCATCTAAATTATAAAACTGCGTTTGATACGTTTTTCCGTCTTCGGCAGTATGTGCAAATTTTGCACATACTGAATCTTTATCTAATTCTCCTTCTTTAAATATATTACCCAAATGTTTGGTTACAACAGTTCTATCAACTGCAAACAATGTTGCTATTTGCGCTTGAGACAGCCATACAGTCTCGTGTTCCATCTTCACCTCAATGCGGGTATTCCCGTCTTCGGTTTGATAGATAACAATATTCCCTTGATTATCACTCATGGTTTCCTCCAGTTTTTAGCATTCCTTCCAACTCTTTACGAGCATTGACGATATCCAAGTCGAGCTTTTTCAATCGTTCAAGTATCACACTTTCAAATCGCGCAAGTATTTCCTCCATCCAACTGAATTGAGGCATTCCTTTGAAGCGATTTAGCCTATATGTTTTAAACGCAAATATATTGATTTTTATCGAAAGCTTCTATGTTTAAAACCAGTAACTTTTCAACACTATATAAACAGCGGCAATGCGTCCGCTACGATAAAGGAACTACCGCCGATGAAAATGAGATCGTTTTTATCGGCGTTTTCTTTTGCGGCCGTAACGGCTGAGGAAACGGAGTCGTAGGTGGCGCCGTGCAGACCGAATCCGGCTGCTTGCTGCGCCAGCATTTTTTCATTCAACGCGCGTTCTACCGATGCTTTGGTGAAATAATAGAGGGCATCTTCAGGCAATAAAGCAAGTACGGACTTCACGTCTTTATCGTTTACCATACCGAATACAATATGGAGCTGGTCAAATTTTTCTGAACGTAATTGTTCCGCTATATACCTTAATCCATGGGCGTTATGCGCGATGTCGCAAATGATCTTCGGAGAAGATTGCAACTGTTGCCATCGCCCCATTAATCCGGTGATCGTGATTACGTTGGCAAACCCTTTGTACACAGCTTCCCGGGGAATATCGTATCCCGTTTCGAGGAGGACTTCCACCGCCGTCAAGACCGTACGGGCATTCTTGTCCTGTGCCGGCCCCTTTAATTCCCCCATCAAATCCGGATATCCGTCGGCTTGAAACAGCCATCCGGATTCTCCTCTCGCTGCAACAAAATTGTTCATATAGATTTCGGAGAAGACAATGGGAGCATTCACGGATTGTGCTTTGTCAGTAAAAACCCGAGCTACTTCCGTATGGCCCATTTCACCAATCACCACAGGCGTATGTGCTTTTATTATTCCCGCCTTTTCGGCGGCTATCTTTGGCAACGTATCTCCCAGATACTGCATGTGATCAAACCCGATATTGGTAATGATACACAAATCGGGTGAAATAATGTTGGTACTGTCGAGCCTTCCGCCCAAACCCACTTCAATGACAGCCACATCCACTTCCTGCTCTGCAAAATAAAGGAAAGCCATTTCCATCGTCAGCTCGAAAAAAGAGGGCATGATCGGCTCAAACTGTTCACGGTATTTTTTTACGAAGTCAACCACATATTTTTTCGGGACTACCTCTCCATTCACCCTGATCCGTTCACGAAAATCCACTAAGTGTGGCGAAGTGTATAACCCGACTTTGTACCCCGATTGTTGCAGGATGGCTGCCAGCAGGTGCGACGTAGAGCCTTTGCCGTTGGTTCCGCCCACGTGGATGGTTTTGTATTGGCGGTGCGGATGATTGAAGATGGCGTCGAGCCGGAGGCTGTTGTCCAATCCGGGTTTATAGGCGAGATGCCCGATACGCTGGTACTCGGGCATTTGGGTGTAGAGGTATTTTAATGTTTCGGGATAGTCCATATTATTATAATGTAGGCGTTCCGGTTCAACCGAAACGCCTATTTCAATTATTTGTTTTTTCGATCAATTCTTCAACGGCAGCACCGAATACTGTTTTGAGTAACGCAGTTGCTGATCAACGTAGTTCTCGTCATAAGAGATCGTTACATCGGTAACTTTGCCGTTTTCATCGGTAACCAGCTTGTAAACCGGGTTCACGAAACCTTTGTACGGAGCCAGATCCAACTTGGCGTAGCGATCCAGAATCTCTTTGTGCAATGCCTGATTTACCTTCACGGCGTAGGTTTCCACGAGTTTTTTGCCGGCTTCGAAATCGCCTTCCGACTTGATGCGTTGCACTTCCGAAAGCAACTTGCCAAACAAATCGCGCAGTTTCGCATAATCATTTACCACAATATACGTTTTACCATTTTGTTGTTTCATTTCAACAACGTTTTCGGCTTTTCCGTTTTCGATAACCCAGTTCGAGATAAGGGCACGGTTGCGCATATGTGCCTGTTCAATGTCTTTTCCGGGTTGAATGCGCGTCAGTTGCGTCATAGCGCCGTTCATAATGTATTTGTAATACTCTGCTTTGTATGCATCTGCATTGGGAAGGAGCCCCAGTTCCACCAATTTTGCATCGCCCAAATAGTAGAGTGCGAACAGGTCGGCACGAGCTTCTTCGAGCGGTGAGCCGTAGGCTTTCAGGGCATCGCCGTCCACGCCGGGAAGTAGTTTACCCGAACCGTGTCCAAGGCATTCGTGCAGGTCGGTGTGCAGGTTGTCGGTCAGCGAGCCGTATTTTTTGGACTGTTCGCGTTCGGCATCGCTCCACATGAACTCTTCGTTGAAACCGCTTCCCTGAGCCGCATTATCGTAAGCCGACGTAATGTTATCAATAGTAACTGATTTCGATCCATAGTCGCGGCGAATCCAGTTGGCATTGGGGAGGTTTATTCCGATGGGAGTTGCCGGATAGCAGTCGCCACCCAGGATAGCTGCGGTGATCACTTTTGCCGATACGCCCTTTACTTCTTCTTTTTTGAATTTATCGTCAATGGGTGAGTGAGTCTCAAACCATTGCGCGTTATCGCTGATAAGTTGCGTGCGTTTGGATGCTTCTTCGCTTTTGAAGTTCACCATCGATTCCCACGTTGCTTTCATTCCCAGCGGATCGGTGTAGGTTTCGATAAAGCCATTAACGAAATCCACGCGCGAAGCAGTATCGGTTACCCATTTTACCGAGTAATCGTCAAATGTTTTCAGGTCGCCCGATTTGTAATACGAGATCAACGTGTTGATGACCTCTTTTTGCTGCTCGTTTTCAGCAACGCCGGCAGCTTTTTCCAACCATCCTATAATGCGTCCGATGGCCTTGTCGTACATTCCACCCAACTTCCAGACTTGTTCGGAAAGCGCGCCGTCTTTTTTCACAACCTTACTGTTTAATCCGTAGGACACCGGCGTGTTGTTGTTCGGGTCTTTCATCGCGTTGTAGAAATCTTCTACTTCTTTTTGTGTAACCCCTTCGTAGAAATTCACAGCCGATGTGGCCACTATATCTGCTCCTGCAGCCTGATTCATCCTTTTAGGCATCACTTTGGCGTCGAACATAACCGGAAGAATTTCCTTCAATGTCAAGTCGGCAGCCATTCCGTCGCGGAAAGGCATACGGCCGGGGTCAACCCCCTTCACGATCGACACAAAATAATCCTGTGAGAACTTCGGCATGATTTTGTCTTCGGAATAGTGGTGGTGAATGCCGCTTGCCATCCAAATCTGTTTGAGGTAGATCTCGAAATTTTTCCACTCTTCCGACGATTTGTCGCCCATATAATTTTCATAAACACCTTCGCAAACACGGCGGATGGTCAGGTTATACCGGTTGTGCTGGTCGAATAGGATATCGCGCCCTTCCAATGCGGCTTGAGACAGATAATAAATCAATTCTTTTTGCGCTAATGGCAAAGCCTTAAATCCGGGAACGTAGTAACGAAGTATTTCCACATCGGCAAACCGGTCAACTTTATATTGGAAAGTGGAATCGGGCATGTCCGGTTCAGTGGATACCTGCGAGGTTTCTGGTTTGTTGCCCGTGCAGGCAGCCAACAGAAAAAAGGTTGATAGCATAAAAAAAACTTTTTTCATTTTTAATATAGATTTGTTTGTAAGAACTTTTCCGCGGGCGAAAATAGTTCAAAACAGGCAGAAAACCTATTATTTTCTGAATTATTTTTTCCGATATCCTGAACCGCGGGAAATAACCTGCTTCGTAAAAGCTGTTCCACCCCTTGGATATGGTTGGCTTGAGGACTGAAATCTTCCCGGGCCATGGTTACATTGAACTCCATGGTAAACGGGAGATGACCCAATTACGCATTCTTACAAAGTCGCCCGCATTGCAAGTTGAGGAGTGTATACTTGAAATTTGTTGTATGAAGTATTGGCGAAAAAATATTCTTAAAAATTATACTTTTTACTGGAAAATTGTAACTTTGAACTTTCGAAATGATACTTTGATGATTTGAGAAAAACTCAAAATCAACAATATTATAGAATTAGATATGTAATTTCCTGGCTTCTAACTATTGAATTCTAAATTATATGATGACACTGCAACTGATAAACCCTAAGAGCATTGCCGTAATCGGCGCTTCGGAAAATATAGAAAAACCCGGAGGAAAGGTACTGTATAACGTGAAAAACGGAACGTTTGAAGGAAAACTCTATGCGGTGAACCCAAAGCACGAAAATATCCAGGGCGTGCAGACCTTTAAAAATGTGTCGGAATTACCGCAAACCGAACTGGCCATCCTTGCCATTCCTGCCAATCTGTGTGTGGCAGCTGTAAAAACCCTGCTCGAAGAGAAAAATACCAAAGCAATCATTGTCCTCTCTGCCGGATTTTCTGAAATGGGGCCTATAGGTAAAAAAATGGAGAGGGAGATGGCGCTCCTGGCCGACAAACATAAAGCAACCCTTATCGGCCCCAACTGCATTGGAGTGATGAATCCGTTTCATCAGTCGGTTTTTGTCTCTCCCGTACCGAAAATGGAGTGGGGGGGCACAACGCTTATTTCCAGTTCAGGCGCAACCTGTGTTTTTATTCTGGAATCGGCATTGAGCAAAGGGCTTGCGTTCTCTTCCGTATTCTCGGTGGGAAACGCGGTCCAAACCTGTATCGAGGATGTATTGGAGTACCTGAACGAAACGTATGAGGATGGCAAATCACCCAAAATAATCCTGATGTACATCGAGAGCATCAAAAAACCACAGGTACTGCTGAAAAACGCACAGGAGCTTATTGCCAAGGGGTGTCGCCTGGCTGCAGTGAAATCGGGAATATCCGATGCCGGAGGTCGTGCTGCAGCTTCCCACACGGGCGCCATGCTGAATTCGGATATGGCGGTTGATGCGCTGTTCCGGAAAGCAGGTATTATCCGCTGCAACAGCCGTGGTGAGCTGACGGCTGTGGGAGCCGTGTTGCAACACCCTAAACTAAACGGCAAACGTATAGCGATTATTACACATGCCGGAGGCCCGGGCGTTATGCTTACCGATGTCCTTACTATCGGCGGGATGCAGGTACCCCGCTTGTCCGACGAGTTGATGAGCGATTTGCATAACGAACTGTTCGAAGGCGCTTCTACTGCCAACCCCATCGATATTCTGGCCACGGGAACATCCGAACAGCTGGAAAAATGCATTGCCTTTTGCGACAAATTAGAAGATATCGACGGGATTGTGGTTATTTTTGGTAGCCCGGGATTGTTTTCCAATATCGATGCTTATCGGGTAATCCGTGAACAGCAGAACAGCTGTCTGAAACCTATTTATACTATCCTGCCTTCAATTCTCAACGCTAAGGAGGAGATGGATCAATTTGTGGACGAAGGCGGAGTATTCTTCGAAGATGAGTTTGTGTTGGGGAATGCGCTGTTGAGCGAAAGCCGGTATGTTGCACCCGTTGTGGAAAAAGAGGCGGGAAAATTGAAAAATGAAGCAGAAATAAAAGCTTTATTAAAAGGAAGAAAAGGATTGATACCTACCCATATAGGTTTTGAGGTATTGGACCTGATAGGTATAAGACGACCGAAAAATAAAATAGTTTCAACAGAGCCGGAAGCGATAAAGGCAGCACAGAAATTGGGCTTTCCGTTGGTGATGAAAGTGGTGGGACCTGCACACAAATCGGATGTGGGCGGTGTTGTGCTGGATGTTGTAACTGTGGATGCAGTGAAAGAGAATTTTAAACGGTTGATAGGGATAAAAAATGCCGCCGGGGTTGAACTTTGCCAGATGGAACGAGGCTTGGAGGTGCTTATCGGGGTGAAAAAGGAACCGGGTTTCGGTCATATCATTACGTGTGGCTTAGGTGGTATTTTTGTTGAAATCCTCAAAGACATTCAATATGCTTTGGCGCCTGTCACCCGGACGGAAGCGTTAAGGATGATCCGTGCGTTGAAATCTTATAAAATGATTCAGGGCGTTAGGGGAAAGGAGGGCATAAGCGAAGAGGTCTTTGCCGATGTGATATGCAAAGTATCCGACTTGCTGGTTGCTGTTCCCGAAATCGAAGAATTGGATTTGAATCCGCTTATGGGGCACGGGCACCATCTCTCAGCCGTGGATGTTGTTATTAAGATATAAGCCTACCCGAAAAAATGAAGGCAACACTTATTATTATATTGTTTATGGTTGCTTTTCCTTTATCTGCACAGGAACCTGCCGATAGTGCCCGTACTGTTCTTTCTTTCAACGGACAAATAACCGGGTGGGAAGTAACGAAGTTTCCGGAGCCGGTAAGTTGGCAGACGGGCGGACGATTTCTGCCTACATTGCTTGGCGAATACAGTTGGGGGGAGAATTCAAAACTCAGTTTTGAAGCATCGGCACACATCAACGGGAGTTTGAATTTTTCGGATTGGAATTACGTTGACGGATACGGCGAAATAAAACCTTACCGGGTTTGGTTGCGGTATTCGGGTAGAAACTGGGAACTGCGTGGCGGTTTGCAAAAAATCAATTTCGGCGTAGCCCGGATGTTTCGTCCGCTGATGTGGTTCGACAGTATGGATGTGCGCGACCCGTTGCAGTTGACGGATGGTGTATATGGCATTTTGGGCAAGTATTTTTTCGAAAATAATGCTTCCGTCTGGCTTTGGTCGCTGCTTGGGAGCAAACAACCAAAAGGTTGGGAATTGATCGGTAGTGCCCGCCGTCGTTCCGAAATCGGCGGAAGGGTTGAATTCCCTGTTTTTTCCGGAGAAATGGGAGTGAGCACGCATCATCGGAAAGCAGATGTCCACCTGAACGAAAACCGCATCGGGTTTGACGGGCGATGGGATGCGGGCGTCGGGCTGTGGTTCGAAACAAGTTTTACCAGGATGCAGAAGAACAGTTACGGTATCGCAGTCCATCAGGATGCCGTAACCCTGGGGATGGATTATACTTTTGCGGTTGGAAACGGAGTCGGGATGACGTTGGAGTATTTTCGTTACCATGCCGGCGACAAGTTTATGCGAAACGGAACGAACCTGAACCTGATTGGGGGAATGTTTACATATCCGGTATCGGTGCTGGATAACCTGACAGCGATGTTTTTCTATGCCGGTAACCATTCGGATATGTGGTTCAATTACATCAACTGGGCGCGGACGTACGATAACTGGAGTTTTTATCTGATGGGTTACTGGAATCCTGAAATCAGTTTGCTGCTGGGCGGGCAGAACGAAAGCAAAAACCTGTTTATGGGAAAGGGCTTTCAATTGATGGCGAGTTATAATTTCTAAAAACAGATGTTGACAAAGATAATGGCACAAAATTCAATCGTAGAGGTTAAAGGCTTGGTGAAAAGATTTCCAATGGGATCTTCAGGATTCTTCACAGCGCTGAAAGGGATCGATCTAACCGTATCGGAAGGCGAGTTCATGGGCCTGGTCGGCCCGAGCGGTTCGGGAAAAACAACGTTTTTAAATATTATCGGAACGCTCGATAAACCGTCGGAAGGCCGGGTGGATGTGCTGGAGAAAGATGTCGGGAGCCTTACTTCCAAGCAAGCCGCACAACTACGGAAAGAAGAGATGGGTTTTATCTTTCAAAGTTTTAATTTGCTGCCGGTTTATACGGTTTTTGAGAATGTGGAATTTCCGCTGTTGCTGCTTAACAAATCAGCCGGCGAGCGCAAGAAACGGGTGATGGAGACGCTGGAATGGTTAGGATTGACATCGAAAGTAGATTCGCGGCCGGCGCAACTGTCGGGAGGCGAGTGTCAGCGGGTGGCCATTGCGCGGGCTATGGTAAAACGCCCGAAACTGGTGTTGGCCGACGAGCCGACAGCCAACCTGGACGCTGAAAATTCGCACAACATTCTGAGAACCATGCTGAAGTTGAACGAAGGACTAAAAACCTGTTTCATCTTTGCCACGCACGATGAAAAAGTAATCAGCTACCTGCAACGGATTGTTCATCTGGAAGACGGCAGAATAGCGAAAGACATGAAGGTCCGGAGCTCCGGCACACTTTAAGTAACAGAAAGTACGCACGATGATGAAATTACTCAAACTTGTTTTTCGAAACCTTATCGGCAACGGGCTGAAAACGTGGCTGAACGTGTTTGTGTTGTCGATCGCGTTTGTGTTGATTATTTTTATGCAGGCGCTTTTGCAGGGTTGGGACAGGCAGGCCATGGCCGATACCGTAAAGTGGGAGATTGCCGGAGGGCAGTATTGGAACGCAAAATATGACCCGTTTGACCCCTTTACGCTGGATAGTGCCGTGTCGGAGCTCCCCAAACAGTTTGCCCGTCAATACGAAACCGGACAGATTGAACCTGTTTTGATTGTTTCCGGTACTATTTACCCGTCGGGCCGGAGCATGCCGGTATTGATGAAGGGCATCCGCCCCGGACAAAAATTGCTGGAACTTCCTACGACCCTGTTGATGAATCCAACCGACAGTACCGACATTCCGGCGATCATCGGATCGAATATGGCGCACCAGGCGGGATTGACGGAAAACGATATAGTAACGCTGCGGTGGCGCGATGCAAACGGTACTTTCGAAGCACAGGATATCCGCATTGCAGGAGTATTTAAGACGTTTGTCCCTACGGTAGATGGCGGACAGATCTGGCTCCCGCTCGATCTGTTGCAGAAAATGACGTTGAACCCCGATAAAGCGACCCTGCTCATTAAATCGAAAGAGGTGAACGAAGCGCCCGTCGCCGGTTGGGACTTCAAGGATGTGAAGGAGCTTACCAAAACATTGAGGGAAACCTTGCGCTCAAAAGCTGTTGGACAAAGCATCTTTTACGTTATTTTTCTGTTGCTGGCTTTGCTGGCGATCTTCGATACGCAAACGCTATCCATTTTCTACCGTCAGCGCGAAATTGGAACGTTTGTGGCACTTGGAATGACTAAAAAAGAGGTGGTGAGGTTGTTCACGCTCGAAGGGACAATGAACGCCATCCTTGCCATCGTTCTCGGCGCCGTTTATGGCATTCCCCTCTTTATCTATTTTGCCGTAAACGGTATCCCGATGCCGTCAGGCACAAGCGATTTCGGAGTTGCCATTTCCGATAAGATTTATCCGGCATTTCCGCCGAAACTCATTGTCGGCACCATCTTGTTCATTATTTTAGTCACGGCATGGGTAAGCTATCTCCCCGCACGGAAAATTGTGAAGATGAATCCGGCCGATGCCATCAGGGGAAAAATTTAAAGATATGTTGAAGTTTTTATTAAAGGGATTGATGCGGGACCGCAGCCGGAGCCTTTTACCGGTTATCGTTGTAACATTAGGCGTGATGATTACCGTGTTTATGCACGCCTATTTGAGCGGTGTGCTCGGTGAGAGCCTGGAAAAAACGGCTGACTTCAGCGAAGGGCATGTCAAGGTAGAGACAAAAGCATATGCCGATAACCTGTCGCAACTACCGAACGATCTGGCACTTGTTGGCGTTGATACACTGGTAAAAAGCCTTGAAAGGCTATATCCCGAATACAACTGGGTGCGGCGGATTGATTTCGGCGGGTTGCTGGATGTGCCCGACAGCGCAGGAAACACGAAAATGCAGGGTGCTGTGATGGGAAAAGGTCTTGACCTGTTGCAATCGGATGACGAAGCAACCCGGATGGGACTCAAAAAACTGCTTGTGAAAGGGCGGTTCCCTTCCAAAGCCGGAGAGGTGCTGGTCAGCGATGAACTTCTCGAGAAGTTGCATCTCAGGCCGGGCGACCGGGTTACGCTGATCTCTTCTACCATGTTCGGCGAAATGGCCATCTACAATTTCACGGTGGCCGGTTCGTTGCATTTTGGGATAAACCTGCTCGACCGGGGCATGATGATTGTCGATATACACGATGTGCAAATGGCTCTGAATATGGAAGATGCGTCGGGAGCCGTGCTTGGATTTTTCAAAAACAATTTGTACAACGATAAACATGCGGTTGCAACAAAGACAGATTTCAATAAACGTTACAAAAACGACGGAGATAAATTTGCGCCCGTCATGTCCTCTCTCTCGGAAAACGGACTGATGGGCTTTTCTTACACTTTTGTCAAAAATATAGCGGGATTCATTATTCTGATATTTATATTTGCCATGTCAATCGTACTTTGGAATGCCGGCTTGATAAGCGGATTAAGGCGGTACGGCGAATTCGGGTTGCGCATGGCCATTGGTGAGGAGAAATCGGAAATTTACAGGTCGCTTATCGGGGAAGCCGCGTTGATAGGTATTATCGGAACAATTACCGGGACCATTTTGGGCTTATCTGTTTCGTGGCTTATGCAGGAATACGGCATCAACATGGAGAGCATAATGAAAAGCTCATCGCTGATGATTTCCGACACGCTGCGGGCGCAGATCACTCCCACCACCTGGTTTATCGGATTAGTTCCGGGAATTATTTCGACGGTTATCGGGGCTGCACTGTCGGGAATAGGTATTTATAAACGTCAGACAGCAAATCTGTTTAAAGAGTTACAGAATTAACCGGGACACCGCCCGGAACGGCAAAGCAGCTTACCGCTTCACAAAAAACAACAAGAAAATGAAAAAAACGATATTTTTACTCTCCTTATTTTTCTGCAGCACTGCCCTTGCCCTGCAAGCGCAGGACTACCCTTCGGGGAATTCCCTGCTGGACAAGATAGATGCCAACATGTCGTCCAAGACGGTGATCATGACGGCATCCATGCAGGTGAACAGTGCCCGTGCAACACGGACCATCACATTGAAGATGTGGGGCGAAGGCGATAAGAGAACCTTTACCGAATACCTCTCGCCGGCACGCGAGAAAGGAACGAAAATGCTGAAGCTCGATAATCAACTTTGGATGTATTCGCCATCCACAGACCGCATCATCCAGATCTCCGGACACATGCTGCGCCAATCGGTCATGGGAAGCGATTTGTCGTATGAAGATATGATGAACGATACACCAATGCAGGAGCAATACAACGCTGTGGTTACCGGCGAGGAAACAATAGACGGCAGGAAATGCTGGGTAGTTGAAATGACAGCCAAAGTGAGCGACATCAATTATTATTCCCAGAGATTGTGGGTGGACCAGCAACGGCTTATTCCGCTCAAGATGCAGCAGTTTGCCAAAAGCGGCAAACAACTGAAAGAGACAACGCTGCTCGATATAAAGCAGGTACAGGGACGTTGGTACCCCATGAAAATGGTTTATAAAGATATGCTGAAGGAGGGCAAGGGAACGGAGTTCACCATAAGTGAAATCTCCTTTAATCAAAATATCCCGGCGAATATTTTCAATAAATCTAATTTAAAGTAGAATATCAATAACACAAAGCTGCCGCTCCCAATATTCCCGGATGGTTGAGTTCCGATTTTACTATTTTCAGATTTTTGATGGAGTTGGGGTAAGGGAAGTCAATCAGATGCCCATACATGGATTCTTTGAATAAAGAGAGCGAATTGGCGATAGCACCCCCGAAAATAATGGCTTGCGGATCAATGGTAAGGACGATCATTTTCACCAGCACGGCAATATGTTTTCCGTATTCGTGCATGATCTCCAGCGCTTTTTTATCGTTCTGTTCTGCTTTTCTGGCAACTTCGTATCCCGTAGTATTGTAGTTGTTTATAAAGAAAAAACTCCCGCAGTATTGTTCGAGGATACCATCCAGGTAGGGTATCTCGCCAAATTCTCCCGATCCGCAGTTGGCATCGCTCAACAGGTTCCCTTTCTGGATTATTCCGCCGCCAACACCGGTTCCAAGCGTGATCCCGACAAAATTTTCAAAATTCCGGCCAAGCCCGTAAATACGTTCGCCTTTGGCAAAACAATTGGCATCGTTATCGATATGGACCGGTACGTGGAACTCTTCTTCCAACATCCGTTTCAGATGTACTTCATCCCAATCCTTGATGTTTTGAACGTGGTAAACGATACCTTTCGCACGATCTACCACGCTGGGAACGCCAATCCCTATGGCGCGCGTTTCATCGGTTTTTAATTTGCGGATAATATCTTTCAACACAGCGAAGGTGGTTTCGCCGCCTTCCGCTGCCCGTGTATCGGCTACTTCTTCTTCCACCATGTTCTGTCCTTCAATTAAACCGCCCTTTATGGTGGTTCCTCCCAAATCTATTCCGATGATATGTTTCATTGTGCTGTTTCTAGTTTCAAATAACTCAGATTTACAAAACTAAGCAAAATTAGTGAGTTGCACTAACGTATTTGAAAATAATTGCCTCAACTTTCGCATCTATTAATTACTTATATAAACAGCTAAATATAAGACATGTAAATGTTTTGTCGGGAAACCCGTCCGATGAAATAGGCGTAATCTGATAAGCTGTTTGAGCGAAGCGAGTTAATTATCAGATAGCCTATGAATCGAGAACGGGTCGCAAAACGTTGTTAGTCGCAAGATTTAGCTGTAATATTTACGAAACTTAGAAACTGTTTTGAATTTTTTTATGCACTGTTTTATAGAAACTGTTTAAATTTCTTCGTCATTTTTTGATGGATTTGGATTTTCGTTTCGCATCGTATAGCGGGCTATACGGAAGAAAGGAAAGTTCAAAGACGCGAAAAAGGGCACAAAACAGCATAAAAGAGAGAAGTAAAAAAAATAATTCGTAAAATTCAAAACAGTTTCTTAAATTAATTTGCTCTTGATGCAAACCTTAAAGTAAGTTATTCGTTATACTCTTTAGATTTACATTTTAAAATCATTCTAAATAAAATTTACTATCAAAAAACTACAGCTAAATGATTTTTGAAGAGTTCAATCCATCGGAAGATAAGATGCTCAAAATCATCGATAATGATGGCCGTGTTGTCCGTCCCGACCTGTTTCCGGAAATATCCGACGATACTATTGTTGAAGCCTACAAAGCCATGCTTTTTGAACGTGTAGCCGATGAAATGGCCGTATCGTTTCAGCGGCAGGGGCGTATGTTTACCTATCCACCAAACAAGGGGCAGGAAGCTATTCACATTGCAGCCGGCAACGTGATACGCGAAAACGACTGGCTCGTCCCGGCTTTTAGGGAAGTAGGGTTGATGTTGGCTAAAGGCGTTACAATGAAAGAGATATTCCTGTATTACAACGGTAATGAACAGGGGAGTAACTTTAAAAATGCTCCGCGGGTATTACCCATCAACGTACCCATCGGTACACAGTTACCCCATGCTGTTGGAATAGGATATTCCATAAAATACCGGAAAAAGGAGGATGTTGTGTTTACCTATATAGGTGATGGCGGCACTTCGGAAGGTGATTTCAGCGAAGCGTTAAATTTTGCCGGTGTCTGGCAGGTACCTGTGATTTTTACCATACAAAACAACCAGTATGCTATCTCCGTTCCGGTTTCCACACAAACCAATTCTGTTAACCTGGCGGTAAAATCGGTGGCGTTTGGTATTCCGGGCATTAAAGTGGATGGAAACGATTTCTTTGCCATGTACCTGGTATATCAAAAGGCATCGGAACATGCGCGGACCGGTAAGGGGCCGGTTCTTATCGAAGCGCTTACGTACAGGTGCGGCGCACACACCACTTCCGACGACCCTTCCCGCTACCGGACAAAAGAAGAAGAGGCAGAGTGGGAGTTGTCCGACCCGTTGTTCCGGTTGAAAAAGTTTATGGAGCACAAAGGAATATGGAAGGAGAACGAAGAAAAACTGAGAGAAAAGTATAAAAAAGAAGTGGAACAACAGTTCCTTGATGCGGAGAACTTTACTCCGTATTCTTTAGAGGATGTTTTCGACTATATGTACGTGGAGATGCCCGACGACCTGAAAAAACAGAAAGAAGAATATCAACAATTTTTAGCTTGGAAAGGGAATAGAAAATGAGCGTAATGACAATGGTTCAGGCGATTAATAATGCGTTGGATATCAAACTGGCCGAAGACGGCAACGTAGTGGTTTACGGGGAAGATGTAGGTGTTGTGGGAGGGGTTTTTCGGGTGACCGAGGGGTTACAGAAAAAGTACGGCGCAGAACGTGTATTTGATTCTCCCCTGGCCGAGTCGGCGATAGTAGGGACGGGGGTTGGCATGGCTCTCTCCGGTTTACGGCCTGTGGTAGAAATGCAATTCGATGGTTTTTCATATCCGGCGTTCAACCAGGTAATTTCCAATGTGTCGCGCATGCATAACCGTTCGCGCGGAAGATTCAGGATACCTATGGTTATCCGGTTCCCGTACGGTGGGGGCATCAATGCCATAGAGCACCATTCCGAAAGCCCCGAAGCGCTTTACAGCCATATTCCCGGCTTAAAGGTGATAGCGCCCTCAACGCCGCACGATGCGAAAGGATTGCTGATATCGGCCATAGAGAGTGATGATCCGGTCATTTTTATGGAACCCAAACGGATTTACAGGGCCATAAAACAAGAGGTTAGCACCGATAAATTTACTATCCCCATTGGAAAAGCAAAAGTGCTCACCGAAGGCACGGACGTTACAGTAGTGGCTTTCGGAGCAATGATCCGTGAATGTCAGCGAGCAATGGTCATGGCGAAAGAGGCGGGTATATCGGTGGAATTAATCGATCTCCGGACGATCTATCCTATCGACAGGGAGACCATTAGGGTCTCTTTGCAAAAAACGGGCCGGTTGGTGGTTGTGGCAGAAGCACAGCGATCGTTCAGCGTGGGTTCTGAATTGATTGCCATAGCCAACGAAGAGGCTTTCTTACACCTGGAAGCTCCGCCAAGAAGGGTGATGGGCTTCGATACGATTATTCCGCTGGCGCAAGGAGAAAAATATTTTATGATAACTCCCGAAAGAATTTTTTATGAAATAGAGAAAACGGTTAAGTTTTAAACCAAGAATCAGATGAGATATATTTTTAATTTTCCCGATATAGGAGAGGGACTCGAAGAAGGAACAATCCTTGAGTGGTACGTTGTAAAAGGCCAGTCGGTAAGTACCGGGGATGCGCTTGTGAAGATGGAAACCGATAAGGTAGTGGCTGATATTCCGTCACCGAAAACAGGAACTGTTGTAGCCCGGTTTGGAGAGGTGGGCGATATAGTAAAAGTAGGTAGCCCGTTGGTTGAGATTGAGGTGGAAGGAGTTTTCGCGGAAGAGGCACAGGCCGAGGCGAAAAAAGAATTTGCTTTTGAACCGGAAGAGAAAGCCGAAACCGTGGTGGGCACGATGGAAATGGCTTCAGGAAGTGCTGTTTTACCCGCCAGCAGCGAAGGTGCAGCAGAGCGGCAGCCCCAAAAGGAGAAACCACGCCGCAAAGCTTTGTCCACGCCTGTAGCGAGGGCTATGGCCAAAGAGCTTGACATCAACATAAATGAAGTTACCGGAACAGGTCCTTCGGGGCGTGTAACAAAAGCAGATATCGAAAACCATAGGCCTGCCAAGAAAATATCAGCGTATGATTATGATGATATCACTTACGAACCGCTTACCCAAATCCGCAAGACCATTGCCAGGAATATGATCTATTCCAAGCATAACGCGGCTCACATGTCGGTTTTCGAAGAGGTGGAGATATCGGATTTGATAAAGATCAGGGAAAAATACAAGAAAAAATATGCCGGGAGAGGGGTCAAGCTGACCTATCTTTCATTTATTGTGAAGGCCACCGTTAATGCACTGAAGCAACACAGGCAGTTGAATTCGCAGATAGATATGGAAAACGACCGCATGATATTCAACAACCGCTATAACATAGCGTTGGCTGTGGATACGCCTGCCGGACTGGTTGTTCCTGTTATCAGGGATGCTGACCGGTTAACTATTTTTGAGATCGCCAAACGGATCGACGAGATATCGGAGAAAGCGCGAAAAAGGGAGCTTGCCCTGGAAGATATGAAAGGCGGAACATTTACCATTACCAACTACGGTTCCATTGGAGGACTGTTTGCCACGCCGGTTATTAATTATCCGCAAGCGGCTATTTTAGGGGTGGGCAGGATATCGAAAACACCTGTGGTGAAAGACGATGCCCTGGCAATCGGCAATGTACTGGCATTATCGCTTACGGTGGACCATCGCATCGTTGACGGGGGAGAAGTTACACGGTTTATCAACAAAGTAATGGAATATCTTGCCGATCCCGTGGCGTTGCTTATGGAGTGACGAACAGAAATTAAAACACAAAAACTAATTCAATATGGATTACGACGTATTAATCATTGGCGCCGGGCCTGCCGGATATGTAGCCGCCATCAGGGCGGGACAAGTCGGCTTGAAAACAGCTGTCGTGGAAAAACGCTATATCGGGGGGATGTGTCTCAATTGGGGTTGTATCCCGACGAAAGCTATTCTTGAAAGTGCGAAGAACTTGAAAAAGTTGAGGAACATCTCGGAGTTTGGCATCGATGGAGTAGATGCCGATGCGGTTGTTTTTAACTGGAGCAAAGTGAAGTCGAGGTCGAAACGTATCACCCGGAAACTGACTGCCGGCGTGAATTTCCTGCTCAAGAAGAACGGCATAGAAGTGATTGACGGAACCGCAAAAATAGGCGCGGACAACACTGTGCTGGTCGGAGACAAAAGAATAACGGCAAAACAGATCATCATCGCCACCGGTTCAAAACCGAAACCGATGAGCGATGCGTTCTCCAACGCTCCCGTAGTTGAAATGGAAAACCTATTCGAAAGGGAAGATTTTCCGGAAAACATTGTTGTAACCGGTAATCATATCTCCTCGGTAGAAATGGCACAGTTTTTCAGGCTCATCGATAAAAATGTAACATTGGTGGCCAACAGCGATTACTTTTTGCATGGGTTGGATACGTTTCTTATCGATCACGTCACGAAGAAAATGGCATCCGATAAAATTGAGTTGATCACGAATGCCTATCCTGAAAAATATGCAGATGGAGAACTGATATTCGACGGTAAAAAAGTGAAATGCGACCTTATCGTGAATTGCAATTCGCGCAAGGCGATCATCCCCGAAAGCGAAATATCCCTGCAACTAACCGAACGCGGATTTATTAAAACAGACGATAATTTCCAGACCAATATCAACGGGGTTTATGCCATCGGCGATGCCGGGGGAAAGAGTTTCCTGGCACACATGGCTTCGGCACAGGGAATTCACGTCATAAACGCCATAAAAGGGATAAAGGCCCATTTTGATTATTCTACTTACCCGATAAACATGTACACCACCCCCGAAATTGCACAGATCGGGATGACGGAACAAAAAATAAAAGAAGAGGGTTACGACTACAAGATAAGTGAGTTCCCGTTGTCTGCAAACGGAAAGGCGCTGATTGAAAATAATACGGAAGGTTTCATCAGGCTGCTTTCCGACAAAAGATACGGGCAGGTTCTGGGAGTGCAGATTGTGGCTGAGAACGCCACCGATATGATTGCCGAAGCGGGCGCTTACCTGAAAGTTGAGGCCACGGTTTACGATGTAGCCAACACTATTCATGCTCATCCCACCGTTTCGGAAATATTTTTCGAAGCCGGTTTCGAAGCCATGGATAAGGCTATACACAAGTAAAATCGGGTACTGATCACCGCCAGAAAACTATTCCGCCCTTGAGGTTATAAACGGTAGAAAATCCCTTTTTTGCCAGCACTTTGGCGGCATACATGCTCCGTGCTCCGCTGTGGCAGAAAACGGCAACCGGACAGGTTTTATCTAATTTCTCTATTTTTTGCTCAAAATCAGCGGATGAAACGTCAATCAATTTGGCTTTATTTATGGTGCCTTGCGCATATTCCTGAGCCGTCCGGACATCAATATATAATATACCCAAGAATTTGGACAACAGGTTAAGCCAAAATAAATGCTTAATTTTGTGATATGAAAAAGACAAGAAAACAACATTCAGCTGCCTTTAAAGCAGAAGTGGCCTTAGCCGCTATCCAGGAACGGGAAACCCTTTCAGA
>Ga0207420_1000265_pt1 | contig 72609 bp, 51 predicted proteins | sample ThiBio_inoc_biof_FD_183941 | JGI IMG/M metagenome (GOLD analysis project Ga0207420, IMG submission 183941) | Wastewater bioreactor microbial communities from Cape Town, South Africa - Thiocy_inoc_biof (SPAdes) | ecosystem: Engineered > Bioremediation > Thiocyanate > Unclassified | place: South...
AAATCCCAATCTTAAATCTTTGTTCGTGTATTTTGTGTGTTTCGTGGTCAGCTAAATCCCAATCTTAAATCTTTGTTCGTGTATTTTGTGTGTTTCGTGGTCAGCTAAATCCCAATCTTAAATCTTTTTTCGTGTATTTTGTGTGTTTCGCGGTCAGCTAAATCCCAATCTATATCTTTGTTCGTGTATTTTGTGTGTTTCGTGGTCAGCTAAATCCCAATCTTAAATCTTTGTTCGTGTATTTTGTGTGTTTCGTGGTCAGCTAAATCCCAATCTTAGATCTTTGTTCGTGTATTTTGTGTGTTTCGTGGTCCGTTTCGATCTTTAAATCTCATCAACAAAAATAACACTGCTCAAATCATGACCGATGACCTGGCTAACTCCTTTATCGTCGAGGATAAACTGAATACTAAAATCAAGCGGGTTGCGGGATAATACACGGATATGGCTGCCGGGGCGTAAACCCAGCTGACCTAAGTGCTGGAACATTTCTTCCTGGCTGGCATGTACCCGGCGAATGATTGCATCCTTATTTTCCTTTAATTCTGCCAATGGAATAGTGGTGCTGAGTGGCATGCTCAGATCACGGCCTGGGATCGGGTCGCCATGTGGATCGAACTGCGGGTCGCCCAGCAGGTTAGCCAGCTTGTCTTCAAAGCGTGGAGAGATGACATGCTCAAGCTCATCAGCTTCAGCGTGCACATCCTCCCAGTCGTACTCCATTACTCTGGAAAGGAATTCCTCCAGTAACCGGTGACGGCGGATCAGTCGTAGAGCTGCCAATTTGCCTTCCTCAGTTAAGCTGACCCCATAGCTTTTTTGATAATCCACCAAAGCAGGCTGCAGGCTGGATAATTTCTTAAGCATGCTGGTGACCGAAGAAGGCGCAACCTGCAGTGCCTCAGCCAGATTCAAAGGAGAGGTTTGCTCATTGTTGAGCGTCAGCGTATGAATGGCCTTGAGATAATCTCCCACCGAGCGCGAGTATTGTGTATTCACATAAATCTCCTGACATCTTTTTTCACGGTCTGGCCAAAATCTTTTTCGTTAATGACTTCCTTCCCGCAATAATTTCTCAATTAAACCCACCCAAGCAGACGCGCGATCGAGGCTGTTATAAACGTCACCAGAAAAGCGGTGCCAAGGGTGATTACAACACTCAAAACAGTCCATTTGGTACTTTTGGTTTCTTTATAAATAGTCCAAATCGTAGTGCCGCATGGGTTGTGCAACAGAGAAAATAACATCAGATTGATGGCTGTCAGCATAGTCCAGCCATTGCCATCAATCAACAAAGCACGAATCTCGCCGAATCCGGTAATTTCTGTCATCATCCCAACACCGGAATAAACCATCATCATAGTCGGAACTACGATCTCATTCGCGGGAATGGCAATGATATATGCCAGCATGATGACACCATCCAGCCCCAGCAGCAGGCCAAACGGATTGAGAAAATTGGCAATTTCGCGTGCCAGGCTGACACCGTTAATATTAATATTTGCCAGAATCCAGATTAAAGCTCCTGCCGGAGCAGCCGTTTTGATTGCCCGCCACAAAACAAAGATGGTGCGATCAATCAGCGATGTGTACAAAATTCGGCTGAAATTTGGTTTGCGGTAAGGAGGCAATTCAAGGGTAAAAGCAGAAGCTTCTCCTTTTAAAACGGTCCTGGAGAGAATCCATGACATCAACAAGGTAAAGAAGACACCGATCAAAACGACCGCAAGGACAGCTCCGGCAGCAATAAATGAAGATACCGTTGGTGAGAAAGAGGCGGCTACAAAGACCGTCGCCAGCATGATCAAAGTCGGAAAGCGCCCATTGCAGGGCACAAAATTATTGGTCAGAATGGCTATCAATCGTTCACGCGGTGAATCAATAACGCGGGTGGAGATGACACCGGCTGCATTGCAGCCAAAACCCATGGCCATCGAAAGTGCCTGTTTGCCGTGTGCTCCTGCCCGTTTGAAGAGCCAATCCAGATTAAAGGCTACACGCGGCAGATAACCCAGATCTTCCAGAATCGTAAAGATCGGGAAGAAAATAGCCATTGGCGGCAGCATGACTGCAATCACCCAGGCCAATCCCCGATAAACGCCGTGCCAGATGAAACCGGTAAGCCACCAGGGAGCTCCAATACTGGTGAAGAGATTGGCGGCTTGATCTTCTATCCAGAAGAGTGCCGTGGCGATCATTTGTGAGGGAATATTGGCAAAAACAATGGTCACCCAGAAGACCCCTGCCAGCAAGAGCAACATAATCGGTAAACCAGTCCAGGGAGATGTTACCAACCGGTCTATTTTTTGATCGAAATCCCATTTCGTATTGCCAACCTGGTGAACTGCACGGCCGCTGATGCGTGCGGCTTCACTGTAAAGTGATTTGACAATTTCATCTCGAAAACCTTCTTTTAGCTGCGGGCGCAGACTTTCGGCTTGATCGAGTATATCCTGGGCAGTAATGGATGGTATTGTCATCTTTGCTCCTTATTGGCGGCCGGCGACTGCCATTTGTTTGCTGAACTGTGCTTCGGCGCGCTGCTGCCCGCTGACTAGCTCCGCTACTTCACCGCTCAAAATGGCTTGTTGTACACGGTCATCACCATCCAGTAAGCGAATAGCCAGCCAGCGCGCATTTGGAATCGCAGGATAAAGGTGCTCGATCTGTGCTGCCAATGTCCTTACCGCTGCTTGATACTGGTCATTACCTTCCATGCGCAACGGTGAGGTGAGAATATTGCCTTCAATCACATCCGCGACGGTTTGGAGTAATGTTTGCATACCCTCGCTGGTGCGCGCAACGATCGGGATCGCCGGTACACCCAGATCTCGTGCCAGACTGCGAGTGTCAACTTCCAGGCCTTTCCGGCGGGCTTCATCCATCAGGTTGACTGCGATAACCACCTTATCGGTGATCTCCATCACCTGCAAGGCCAGGTTGAGATTACGTTCGAGAGCGGTTGCGTCAGTCACTACGATCGTGCAATCAGGCTGACCAAAAAGAATAAAGTTGCGGGCCACCTCTTCATCTTGTGATGCAGACAGCAAGGAATAAGTACCGGGCAGGTCAACCAGTTTATATTTGACAGATTGGAACTCATAACCGCCCTCAGCGCGTGTGACGGTTTTTCCGGGCCAATTGCCAGTGTGTTGTTTTAAACCAGTCAGGGCGTTGAAAACGGTTGATTTTCCTGTGTTGGGATTGCCAGCCAGGGCAACCACCCGGTCAAAATTATCAATCTTTAAGCCCATTTGCGCCATTTGTGTATGGGCAGGGCAGGTATCACAGGCGGAGGTAATCATGTTTGTCATATTATTGATCCTCTATTGATATAATTGTGGGCGTACAAGTATTTGAGCGGCTTGTTCTTTGCGCAGAGCAATCAACGTGCCACGTAATCGGTAGGCGCGTGGATCGCCAAAAGAATTCTGTAATTCAGGAAAAATCTCGGTACCGGGCGTAAAACCCAGGTCTAAAAATCGGCGACGGGTAAAACCCATACACTGATCATCCAGGCGCACAATTTCAGCCTTTTGGTTATCTGCCAGCTCACCAAGCGGGATGACATCTTCATCCACAATTGCCGTTTCGCTGCGCTCACTTACAAATACATTGGCTGCTACCTGAGGAGCCAGAGTGAATTCATCCTGCCCATCGGTCAGTACCAATCGGGTAGCGTTGCTTTCCATTACGCGCATAACCTGTCCTACCTGTAAGCCGGCTGCCAAAATCTGTGCAAAAGCCAGAGGCGGTTCATCTTCCAGGTGGACTATCTTTACAATTTTGCCTTCCTGCCATTGCGGTAACGGGCTGCCTTGATCGTGGGGTCGAAAATTACCACTGGCATTCGGAATCGGATCCCCATGCGGATCTTGTAATGGATGCCCAAGCGCAGCATCCAGAGCATTCACTTGGGCGACAGTCATGCCATGCTCGCGCCGGTGCGCCATCGAATGTACGTTTTCCAATGGCATCAAGGCTTCATCCGCCAGGTAACGTTCCCAAAGGCGATGTGCACGCACAACGTGTAAGGCCGATTTTTCACCACTGTGAGTAAGCCGGTAATTACCCTCTTGATTCTCAATCAGCTGCTGGGTTTCCATGCGTTTGAGCAGATCAACGGTACGAGCGACCGGTTGCTGCAAACTGGCAGCCAATTCAGCGGCACTCAATGTATGCCCGCTTTGCTGTCCGCCAAAGAGATATTTAAGTGTGTCTTCGAGCTGTTCGCGTTGGCGTGCCTGGCGGTATTCCTTAAAGCGTGCCAGCATACCTCTGCGCGGGAAAAAAATCAAAAGCAGTAAAAGCAGAACTGCACTGCTCCAGAAAATTATTGGAAAGAGATGATCCATGATGAATGCTCCGTTAGATATATATAAATTATTAATTAGATTAGTCTAAATTATAAAGCATTATTCCAAAATTGCAAGGGGTAATTCTGAGGAATTTACACTAACCGATTGGCCAGTGGGGTAATTGGCCGTTTGGGGAGTCTTTCGCTGGGCTTCCGCTCTTGCCCTTGACAGACACAAATGGGTCATTTTATACTGGAATAACAAAATAAAAAGATAGGAATGTGTGTTTTTTGGCAAAAAAGGCTCCGGTTTGTTTTGAATTTCCCCGGCATGAGCGCCCCCATCAAGGCGGGTAAGTAGTTCGCTTACCTGCAGAGACCGATACTTCTCGACCACGGGCGCCCTCATGCTGCCCGTGGTGTTTTTTGCCAGTTACCAGTGCTTTTTTGTAAAGGCAATAGGAGTTCATTGACGTAAGATTGTCATTGAGCATACTGGCAAAACCGGATCAAACAAACCAACCAGCCACGGGTTCACCCATGGCTGGTTTTCTATTTAATGATGTTTTTTGCTGCAAGGCTAAAAACAGAAAGTAAATGACAATGAACACTCATACCTCTACCTGCCAGGGCACCGTAATTGGCAAGAGCAAGGCTCTCTTTGCGGTTATGGTGGCCGGGCAGATCAGCCACAGCCAGCTGGCACCCACACTGGCTAGATTAATTAAGAATGAACTAGATTTACCAGCGATTGGCGACCAGGTCTTGCTAAGCACACAATCGGACGGTCAATACCGGATTGAAAATATTCTTGCCCGCCGCAGCTTAATTTGCCGGCGAGCAGTCACTGGTAAAGACACAGGCCAGCCTTCAGTACAGGTGATCGCAGCCAACATCGATCAGCTGGTGGCTGTGATGGCTACTTCCCAGCCTGAGCTTAAATGGGCAATGCTGGACCGGTACACAGTGATGGCCGAAGCACAGCAAATTGATGTATTGATCTGTCTCACCAAGAGTGATCTTTTCGAGCAATTGTCCTGCCATGAACAAGCTGCCTTCCAGCATCGTTGTCATCTCTACCGGCAGTTAGGCTATCGATTGTTATTTTGCAGTGTCCAAACATTGGCGGGTATTGCTGAAGTGCAGCATCAGCTGCAAGGCCGCACCTCGCTGCTATTGGGAAAATCGGGCGTGGGAAAAACATCGCTCCTCAATGTGCTTTTGCCGCATCCCGGAAGGAAAGTAGCTGCGGTAAATCAGGTCACAGGAAAAGGTCGCCACACCACTACAGCACTTCAATGGCTCACAATCGATGAAAATAGTGTGGTAATTGATACCCCCGGTACGCGTGAACTGGGCCTTTGGGAGGTCACAACGGACGAATTAGACGTTTGCTTTCCGGAGATGCGGCCACTGCTGGGTCAATGCAAGTTTCGCCTGGGCTGTCACCACATTGAAGAACCCGGGTGTGCCATTCGCAAAGCAGTAGTGACCGGCAGTATTGATCCCTATCGTTATCAAAGTTACTTGAAACTAATGGAGGAATGGCGATGAAACAGAATGTGGATCTCGCCTTTGAGAAAAAGTATAAATGCAGTAACCGGCATTATCTGCAAACCCAGGGTAATCTGCGCGCTTATCAGAAAAGTGAAACGTACCAGCGCCAGGTTGGTTTTGAGTGCCTGCATTGCAAGCAGAATGTCGCTTCCCAGGCACTTTACAGTGGCGTCAACAACCGCAATCACTGTCCTTATTGCTTGTTTTCCAGACACGTTGACCTTTTCAAGGCTGGCGATAGACTGTGCGCCTGCCGTGAAAGCATGCAGCCCCTGGGGCTAACCTTTAAAAAGGAGCGCAAAAAATATGGTTCACCATTGGGCGAATTGATGCTGATTCATCAATGCACAGCATGCAAGACCATTTCAATTAACCGTGTTGCCGCGGATGATTCCAATGAGCGTTTGCTTGGCGTGTTGATGGCAGGGCAAGATCTACCAGAGCTTATCCGACGACACCTGACTGAGAGCGGTATTCTTGTGGCCGGAATTGATCAGTTGGATCTGGTAAAAATGAGGTTGTTTGGGACTGCAGACAGCCTATGTTGATCATCTCAAAATTTGATTTTTTGCCAGCATGCAAGGCGCAAAGCCACTTTCCGCTCTTGCTCAAAACAGCTCTTTCAGCATACAATAGAGCTTGTTAAGATACCTCAAAAATACATAGGCTGCCCATGATACAGATCAAAGCCCAATCCATCTACACGCCTGACCGCGTATCTACACAAGCATTTATCAACATTAAGCATGGCAAAGTGCTTTCAATTGGAGAACCCGCAACAAGTGACTCCCTGACCGTTTATGACTTGCCCGATTATTCTTTGGTACCGGGCTTCGTAGAGTTACAAATTAATGGCGCTTTTGGAGTTGATTTCACCAATACACCGGACCAAATCTGGCAGGTTGGCCGCCGTTTAATCGAATTAGGGATCACCACTTTCTTACCGACCATTATCACCTCTCCACTCTCTGCCATAACCAATGCCATGCAGATCTGGCTATCTGGCGCACCAATCGGTTATAACGGAGCGGCTATCCCTGGTTTTCATGTCGAGGGGCCGTATCTCAGCCTGCAAAAGAAAGGTGCCCATCGCCAGGAGTTCTTTCGCAAACCCACCCCGGCCGAAGTCAGTGAATGGATCCCATCCAATGGAATCAGAATGGTAACATTGGCACCTGAACTGCCGGGAGCGCTAGAAATAATCAGCATACTTTCCCAACGCGGAATTCTGGTAAGCGCTGGTCATTCGAATGCCAGTGCAGAACAGGTGCGGCGGGCGATGGAAGCTGGAATAAGCGCCGGAACACACATTTTCAATGCAATGGGTGCACTTGACCATCGTGCTGCCAATCTGGTATCCGTTTTACTGACGGAGGATCATTTGAAAGTTGGACTGATCGCGGATGGAATTCATTTGGCGCCTGAAGTGGTAAAAATCGTGCAGCGCTGCAAAGGGAAAGGCAACATTTTCCTGGTTTCTGATGCCATGGCGGCCCTGGGTCTTTCGCCCGGAAAGTATCAGTTGGCCGGTCGCGAAGTGAATGTTAATGAGACAACCGCCCGTCTGGAAGATGGCACCCTGGCCGGCAGTATTTTAACAGCGACTGAATCATTACGAAACTTTGTAAAGTTTACGCAATGCTCATTCGAAGAAGCGCTGCAATGCTGGACGACCACACCGGCTGGTATGCTTCACTTGGAAAATGGCGGACGCTTGACGATCGGCCAACAGGCCGATCTGGTTGCACTGGACGATCACGGCCGGGTAGCCGGTACAATGATCAAGGGAGATTGGGTTTTTATCGCTCCTTGGGCAAAGATTGAAGAAAAGAGAATTAATTAAAATGAGTTTAATATCCGAAATTCATGAACAACCGCAAATTTTACAAAATTTATTTGATAGCCAATCGAACGAGATAAGAAAAATCGCCGAACAAATCAATGCCTATAACCCGCATTATGTCTTTTTGGCTGCGCGCGGTACCTCTGATAATGCCGGGCGTTTTGCCAATTACCTGTGGGGAGCGCATAATCATTTTCCATTAGCCCTGGCAACGCCTTCGCTTTTCACTTTTTATGAGCAACCTCCGCATCTGAAGGATGCACTGGTTGTCGGAATTTCCCAATCGGGTATGTCGCCAGACATTCTGGCAGTCATCGAAGAAGGCCGCCGGCAGAAAAGCCTGACTCTGGCGATTACCAATGCACCCAATTCGCCTTTAGCGCAGGCAGCTGATTTACACATCAATATTTGTGCCGGCGAGGAAAAAGCAGTGGCTGCTACCAAGAGTTACACAGCGCAATTAATGGTAATCGCCATGCTTTCGGCTGGTCTGAGCGCAAACCAGGCAGATTGGAATGATTTGGCACGTGTGGCAACCTGGGCCCAGGAAGTGTTGGATCATCCTCAACAATTAGCAGATTACGCTCAGCGTTATACTTTTATGGATCGCTGCGTGGTATTAGGGCGTGGCTACAATTACGCGACAGCCTTCGAATGGGCACTTAAGTTAAAAGAGCTGACCTACACCATCGCTGAGCCATATTCTTCAGCGGATTTTCTGCACGGTCCTGTGGCGATGGTTGATCGTAACTTCCCTGTTTTGGCTGTGGCTCCCCAGGGAAAGATTTTCGAGAATATTCTGGATGTAATTAAACAGTTAAAAGAAAAGCAACAAGCTGAGTTGGTGGTGATCTCCAACAATCCTGAAGCGTTGAAGATCGCAAACATCGCCATTAAAATCCCAGGCGCAGTGCCGGAATGGTTAACCCCGATCATAGCCATTATCCCGGGACAGCTATTTGCCTACCATTTAACTGAGGCACGCGGATTTAACAGCGAATCGCCTCGTACGATTAATAAAGTAACCAGAACACATTGAGAATAATCTGACAGCTTAACAAGACCTTCCATTCTACTGGAAGACAATTAGCCGGGACTGAGTCAGAAGAACCGGTAATTTTGATTTAATCTGACCCGGCACCAGACCTGGAATACCTTAATCAGCCGGGTTTTCTGGGAGCAACAATTAACTTTGTGGCTTTTTTCATTTGACTTATCCGTCATTAATAGATAAAATATAGGACATATATTCTATCATTGATAATTGAAAAGGAATGCCGCCATGCCTGATATCGATATCCAAATGCTTACCGCCATTGAAAATGCTATCTATGCAAGCAACTTCGAACTGGCTTCCGAATTGTTAGAGCCTATGTTGACCAGTCAGCCAAATGAACCTGCCTGGTATCGTCTCAAATTAATGGCCGCTTGTGAGAATTTTCGACAGAAAGAGATTGAAAAATTAATTGCCAGCGTCCAACAAAAGTTTCCGGATTCAGCCGTGAGTGCTTTGGCGGACTCGTTAACACCGGGAATCTCTGCCCTAAAATATACGCGCAGATTGAACAAAGCCATACGTTTGGAACCAAAGGATGCTTTCCTGTTCTACTTGAGAGGCCGGAATGCCATCAACCAATCTTCATACATAAATGCACTCGCAGATTTCAATGAATGTCTGGAAATTAACCCGAATATTATCAAGGCTTATCTCTTACGGTCTGAATCGCTTTCCCACATTGGGTTTCACAACTATGCTTTTCGAGACCTTGTTACCTTCTGGAACTGGCAACCACCTGAGAATCCCCAGCCATTAATGGCAAGAATGTTATTTGAATTACTGTACTGCATCTTACCCAATAATTTGAAGGTTGGATCATTGGTTTACGTCCCTGAAGGATTTGATTTAGAAAAAATTCTTCACGAACAAAATATCAGCAACACCATTCACATTGAACCGCTGCAATTGTTTAGCATCTCAGCGAACCGCTAAATATAGACCAAACCATTGCTTGCAGATTTACCACTTAATTTCTGTGTATGCGTGTAAATTCAACCAGATTTATGCGGGCTTGTGGAAAAAAAAGATGAACCGAATCCGCAGGCAAATTACAATCCAGGCTTACTATGAGGGCTGCGATTATTCTTTATGTTGTTCATTTTCCCCTCTCCCCAGCTTACGCAGCAAGTCGCCAAGCGCAATTTGTTCCTCGGTTGTTAACACACTGAACTGTTCCTGGATGGCAAGCACGTGATGCGGAAAGAGCCCTTCGATCAAATCCTTTCCGGTCGGGGTAAGAAAGACTTCAATCATGCGTCGATCCACTATGCTGCGCTGGCGTTTCACCAGGTTGCGTTTTTCAAGGTTATCGATGACTGTGGTCATATTGGAATTGCTTTTTAATATTTTTGTACCAAGTTCATTTTGGGATAACGGGCCAAGATGCATTAATGCCTCCAACACACCAAACTGGCTGATGGTGAGAGACTGCATGCTGGCAGCATTACTCAGGCGGGCCTGGATCGAATCACTGGCGCGTGTGAGTTTGATGTACGTATCAAGCGCAATCATTTGGTCCTGTGTTCCTTTAAAATGGGTTCCCATAAATTTACCTCCTGATCGAACTTTTTGATATCGAAATAATAACAAATTCAAGGAAAATTGTCAATTAATAAAGACAGAATGCGGGTTAAGTATGGATTAAACGATTATTTAATCGTCGGAAGCATTGATCATTCTCGTACTTCCTCAATCTTCATCACAGCTGCACAAAATGACACGCGTTCGATCTTCACGTTCAAGCCGGCTGCACGCATTTGTGGCAAATCGACTTCTTCCATCCAGAAATACTCTTCATCCCAATCCTGGGCATATTTCACACCCGTATCTGTGCGGGCAGCCTGATCCGTAAAGACCAGGTCTCCGATGACCAACTTGCCACCTGCCTTAAGGTTCTGCCGCAGCAGGCCTTGTATGATCCGTACTTTCTCTTTAATTGGGAAGTGATGAAAGACATAGGCAGAAACAATGTGATCATATTGGGACACCCCCACTGCGCGCACATCCTGTACCCGAAAATCGATGGCCGGATACTTTTGGCGCGCAATGTTAATCATTGCTTTTGAGAAATCAATTCCGCTTACCTGGCAGCCGAAGAGCAAAAAGTGTGCTGACAGATTGCCGGTACCACAGCCCAGATCCAACACCGATTCCCCTGGTTGGGGATGACAAAATGCCACGATCGTCTTCAGTAAGTCTTCATATCCTTCAAATGGGTAACCGCTTGCCCGCTGGGTTTCTGCGTCATAGCTGCCAGCCCACTCATCAAAACTTTCAGGAGGAAATTGCATATTCATTGATACCTCGAAATCCATCCAATTATTTTGATTACAGCCGTCGAGCAGGCTTTTTCAAGTAGTTGTTTCTACCTTTTATTTGCATAGTTTTTTCTTCTTTCCAAGTCTGATCAGCAGTGGTAAGATCAGTAGCATGGGTTGGGGCAAACCAATTTCGCACAAACAAATACTGTTTTTTTTATAATTGTAATCGAATAAAGAGGATACCTGCATGGGCTCGACGTACAGTGTACCAAGCAAAAAGAGAATATCTATTCTTTATTTCTGGTCTTTCGTCACACTGGGACTGACAACTGGATTGCTTGGGCCCAGCCTGCCCTCGTTTGCATCCAATACGGGCAGCACACTGCGTCAATTGAGCAATCTTTTCTTGCTTTCCTCTCTCGGCTACATGCTGGGTTCATTCGGGGTCGGATTGTACGTCAACAAGGTCAAAGGACACCTTGTCCTGGCATTATCATTGACCTTTATTGCATTGTTCGTGGCATTATTACCCATAATCAAGAGCCTATGGCTTTTGGTAGCCATCTTTTTTCTGTTGGGTATCGCTCAATCACATCTGGATGTCGCCGAGAACATGCTATTGATCTGGCTGCATGGCAGCCAGGTGGCCAGTTACATGAATAGCTTGCATTTTTTCTTTGGATTTGGAACGCTGATTGCCCCTTTACTCATCGCGCAGTCCTTAAGGCTAAACAACTCTATCACGGGAGCATTCTGGCTGATGGCAGTCTTAATGGTGCTGCCGGCCCCCTTCCTCTTACGCCAGCGATCGCCGACTGAGCCGGTGCTCAAATCCGACCAGGAGCAGATCCACACCCAGAAATCTTCTATCTTATTGGTCATGTTTCTGGTCGGGATGTTCATGGGTTTCGTTGGTGCCGAGGTCACTTTCGGTGGTTGGGTTTACACTTATAGTCTAGATCTAGGAATGACAACTGTCCAAACAGCCGCGTATCTGGTTGCAGTCTATTGGACTACCTTTACCCTGGCGCGGTTGCTGGGTATCGTTATTACCCGTTGGATCAGCATTCGAACATTGATGTGGATTGATTTGCTCGGTAGCCTTTTGGGTATCTGTGCTATGCTGATCCGGCCAAATTCAGTGACATTATTGTGGCTGACAACCTTTGTCTTTGGGTTCTTTATCGCCACCTCTTTTCCCGTTGGCATGAATCTGGCAGAAAAACTGGGGGTAATCTCCGCCAAAGTAACCAGTTGGTTTCTGATCGCAGCCAGCCTGACCTCGATGATCTCGCCCTGGATAGTCGGTCAATTTTTCGAAAGCTGGAGTCCATTGATCGTTTTATGGGTCGTTTTGGTAAATCTGGCTATCGCAATCTTGTTTTATATGCTTATCTCAATGCGAATAAAGGCGCTGAAAACCGCCAGTTAGAGGGTTGTAATGACGGGACCCCGATCCGGTTGACCAGGACCCGGACTCAAAAATAAACTGGCCGTTAATTACCCTGCTTTAGTTTTTATCAACCCCCCGTTCTAATTTGATGCGTTAATTTAGACAGACGACAACTGATTGATAACTGTCATTGCCGGGATGGCGCGTAACGTGCGACGAAGCAATCCCGCGCGCATGCGACAGGATTGCTTCGCTGCGCTGCTCATAACAAAAAGCAGTGCTGGTTTGGCGCGTTACGAACTAACTTGAGAAAAAAGTCAAAAGGTTTCTCTTCCAAGAGGTATGATGTCTCTTTCATGTCAGATCGCTCGTAAGGGCGAAGCATCCAGGAACCAATTCCCTCCTGTAAAAACACACCCATTGCGGATGCTTCGCCCATCAGCCGGCTGATGCTCATAACAAAACTCAAACGTTGCACCTTAACCTCTCTCGCCAATGGGCTCTCTAGCTCCAATTCACTTCGGTCTTTTCGACTTGGTTTAGCCTACCCAATTTACCAGTTTGGTATTTCTGCTTTTGAAGACACTTTGCGTCATGGGATGGTCTCGCAAAGACAGCCATACCAGCAAAGGTCTGTAAAAAGGGGAAAAGCTTGAGATTTTTGACAGTGAAAAAAACCCTGTAAAATCAGAACGATCGTCAAAAAATCACCGCCGTTCACCTTCATTTCTTATTTGTGGTGGACACTATTAGCTCATCATTTGACATTTTGCATCACAAATACTATTATCCAGAATAATTATTATTCTCTTTCCGAGGTATCGTGATGATCAGGACGCTCTATCGTAATGGCAATGGTAAAATTCGCACCGACCTGCCGCTGGAAAGCGTCAAGGATCTGTTAGCTTTAAAAAGCGGTACTTTTTGGATTGATATTAGCGGAGAGGAAGTGGCTGTTTCGGAACCAATCCTTCGCGACATCTTTGACTTTCATCCGCTGGCAATTTCTGACGCACTTGAAGAGTCTCATGTTCCACGCGTTGATGATTGGGGTACCTATCTCTATATCGTCCTGCATGCGCTTGCTTTTGATCAGGATCAATACGAACCTTTGCAAACCAAAGAACTTGATATCTTTCTGGGCAAGAATTATCTGGTCACATACCAGGCAAGAAAATTGGAGGTAGTTGACCGAGTCTGGAATATGGTGCAACGCGATGAGCGCTTTTTGGATAAAGGCGTCGATCACCTCTTTTATAAATTGTCGGATGACTTGATCGCAGATTACCTGCCGTTGGTTGATCGGATGGATGCGGTCATGGACGAAATTGAAGATCAGGTATTTGATCAGCCTTCACAGTCTCTGTTGGAACGGATTTTCCGCATGAAGCGCTCTCTAATGCACTTGCGGCGCACGCTTGCGCCTTTGCGGGAGGTCTTTAACAAGCTGGCTCGCGGTGATGACCAGGTGATTGACAAAGGCGACCGCGTCTTTTTTCGTGATATTTACGACCATTTGGTGCGGCTCTACGACATCAGCGAAAGCCTGCGAGACCTGATGGGCAGTGTTCTGGACACTTACCTGTCGGCGATCAACAACCGCATGAATGAAGTCATGAAAACGTTGACAATCATCACCACGCTCTTTATGCCGCTTTCATTCGTGGTCGGGTTTTTTGGAATGAATTTCTTCATTCCCCCCGAGCCGATCGGTACGCTGGTAACGCGCCCTGTTTTTGTATGGGTTTTGGTTGCAATTGTAATCCTGCCGCTGATCATGTTCTGGTGGATGCGGCGCCGTAAATGGATGTAAAAGGTGGAGGCTGTCAAGGCTGCCACCAAATTAGCCCACTATTTTGTTTTCACTATCTTGATACTTCAATTAAAACCGATGGCAACTCATGGATAACTGCCATTGCGCGACCAATTTATCAGGGCTCATCCAACAACTCTACCGCATTAACATCGGCAAATGGATCCAGCGCCAACCGGAATCAAGCAAGATTTCAACGTTGTCTATTCCAAAACGGGCTCCGGCTGGCAGATTTTCGGCAAGCCAGGTCAGATCCAGCACATCTACAGTGTGATCAAACGTCAAATCAAACCGGTAACGGGCTTGCGGAACTTCGTATCCCAGGTCAGAAATAGTGATTGCTTCACTGAAGGCCGGGTAATCCCAACCCGGATACCTTCCGGGATAAGCCTGTTTGCATTCGGGCAAATTACAGAAGGTGGTATGCACCAGCGCGGTCGCACCTGTGAGACCAAACTCAAACAAAGCAGGCAGACTTACCCCTGCTTCGCCATTCCCCTGCCAATCACCCAGGATGAACAGGTCAAAATGCACAACCAGACGCTTATGCCCTGCCAGCGGATCAATTAGCAGCCGCACAGTTTGTGAAGCGGGATACTCACTCTCCAGGTAAGCTTCACCGGACGGTGAGGACACCAACCGGCTGGATTCCCATCCGGGAAATAATCCATCGTCAAAATTATCGCCCGTGATGAGGCTCTTGTAATCTATTAAAACACTGATTCCATCCACATTATCGATTGGATGTATTTCAGGCCAATTTGGATTAAGTGATTCGATCTGCGCAGATGTGGCCATCTGTTCCCCTACATTTCCATTGACCATGCCGCTGACTCTCAGGCTGAGGCTACCCAGGGCCGGAAATGAATTAATATCACACTGAATGTTGTCCGCTGCGATCAAGCAGTCATCCAGCCCGCTTAATTGCAGTCCTTCCCAACCAGCCGCAGCTGTTGGCAGGGTGATATCAAGCCGTGCACCTGGTATATCGAGCGGGGTATGGTTACTCAGCACATAATCAAAGTAAAAGCGGTTACTTTTTAGGGCGGTTGTAGGGTGTGCCGGTACAATCTCAACCTCGAGATCAGCACCGGTGACCATCAACTGGTATGGGAAGTCGCGCACCAATTGCGGACTGGAGGAATCTTTCCAACGGATTACGAACTGGTAAAGCGCGGGATTGGTTGGCGCCCCATACGCCACCACACCTGCCGGGCTGAGGGCAATATCATCCTCCAACGTGATGCCTACCGGCAAACTGCCGGAAACCACACTGGCCTCGTATGGTCGCACACCACCCTCGGGATTAAAGAAATGCTCCCAGTAATCATAAACTACGCTTTCGGTCGAACTGAAGGGAGAAACCACAATTTGTGGTGCAACTGCATTGGGATTATCCCCCCAGCAGGTAATTTCATCCGCGCTGCGAATGGCGCAGGTGTGATTGCCAAAAGCATCCAGGGCAGCATACCCGCCATACGGCACCTTCAACTGTCCAGCATCCCCTGCACCCCAACATTGAAGCAAGCCGCTTCCATCGATTGCGCAGGCATGCTGATCACCTGCCGTGATACCCGTGAAGTTATCGCCCGCTGGAGCCGCAAGCCGGCCATAGGCGTTATCACCCCAGCAGGAAATTTCCTGGCCATTTAGACCACAGGCGAAGCTATCACCGATGGTGATCGAATCAAAGACCAAATCAGGTGCGGCGTCAAGGCTCAGGTTGCCCCAACACACCGTCAGCCCATCCGATTTGCGAATGGCACAGCTTCCCTTGTTACCGCTGAAAACCTTAAGGTATTGCCCTGCCGGAGGATTACTCTGGCCACTGTCATTTTGACCCCCACACTGTAGCTGACCGGTAAGATCCAGAGCACAATAATGGTTTGCACCCACCGCCAAATCTCGAAACTTGCCATCGATCAGGCTTACGACACCGTCCTGACGGCAGAGGATATTGCCATCCAGCTTGAGTCCACACGTCAGGTCTGTGCCACTGCCAAAACGGGTATACAGCCCGCTGAAGATTGTTGGCTGGCAACCTGCCCCCAGACAGCCAAGACTCCCATCCGGGCGATGAATGTAGGTAGCCTCATCGCCAGTGACAACGCGGGATGTTTGCACGAAGGGGATTATTTCCAATGCATACGGGCTGGTCGAGCTATCTGCCGGCAAATAGCGCTCGTCGCCACTATAACTGACCACCAGCGACTTCGTTCCAGGCGTGGTGAAAAAGACAGTACATTCTGCGCTGCCAGCCACCAGCGCTACCTGGCAGACCTGGCTAGCACCAACCGTTACCTGCACGGTTCCGGTGACCGGATCGGTGAAGTGGTTATTGGCTGCTGCAACTACGCCAAGATTGATGGTGATCGCTTCACCCGTTTGCGGGTTGGCGGGTGAGATTGATTGAATCTGTGCAATGGAATCCCCTTTGACACGTTGTGCAAATTGAAAATATTGCATCAATGCCGGTGACCGGTCGGATTCAACTATGCGTACGCCAAAATTATAGTCATTACCCTCTGTGGGCGTTCCTTGTAAGCTTCCGCCGGAAGTTAGTAATAACCCGGATGGTAAGCCCCCATCCGTACTGAAGCTGTAATTTCCGCTGCGCCCGCCAGCGGCGGTCAATATCCCAGACCAGGGCTGATTGACTTGCAAAACCGGTAAGCTGGTTGGGTTCACATTGATGATGGGTGCCTGACCCTGACTATTTTCACCCCAACATTGTAAAAATGTATCGGGCGTAGTCAGTGCGCAGGTATGATTATTACCGGATGCGACCATTCCAAAACTGCCAGCATTTGCTTGCGTTTGATCTCCCCAGCAATGCATTCCACCGGTCGCATCAATCGCGCAAGCCTGACCCTCACCAACGCTGATCGAAAGGAAACTGCCCGAGGGCACACCCGCACGGAAAGCAGCCGTGCCGCCCCAACATTGGATACCCCCACTGGCATTGATACCACAACTGGCATCCCCGCCGGCACTGATGGCAAGGAAGCCCGCACTGGCGGGAGCTGAACTCTGACCAAGGTTATTGTTCCCCCAGCAACGTGGCGTGCCATCCATCGCCAGACCGCAAGTGTGCTTTGCACCGGCATCCAGGGTTTTAAAACTTATGTTGGGTCGATTATTTTGCCCGAAACTGTTATCCCCCCAACAGTCAACCCGATTGTTGTAATACAGCGCGCAACTGTGCATTTCCCCAGAGGCAATGGCAATATAACCATATGCCACGGGACGCGAGGAAATCAATCCATACCCATTCCAGCCCCAGCAATTAATACGGCCGCCAGCATCCAGGGCGCAAGTATGTGAATCCCCGGCGCTGATTTGCTTCATTGTGCCTATCGGAGCCTGTGCCTGCCCGGAATCATTTTTACCCCAACAGGCGGTAGATCCGCTGCTGTTGATTGAACAGCTAAACTGATTTCCCGCCGTGATCATCGGGTTGATAACAATTGGTGTAATGCGGGTGGTGGTCGTAGCAGGAGCACTGGGAGTGTAGAATGAATCGCCATCATAGACAGCCGATATGATTTGAGATTGACCGGATTCTCCATAAAAGACCTGGCAGGATGCCTGCCCCACACCCGAAACTTCCGTAACGCTGGCTGTACAGCTGACATTCTCGCCGCTGACCAGCGCTGTACCCGTAATGGTGACCGTTCCCGTTAACGCCGGTGCGGAAGCTCCGCCCACCTTGGTCACCCGTACGGCCACATCCACCGGCGAGCCCACCGGCACATTCGTGTCACGACTGAATATGGCGATAGCCGTTAAAGGGGATTTGACTGTTTGTGAATATGCCTGTGACAGACTGGCCAATTGCAGCGGGTATGGAGAAGTTCCACTCTCAAAATGTTCCGCCAGGTCAAGAGTGAAATTAAAAGTACCCACGACATTCGGCGTGCCACTTAATTCGAAACCTGTCACACTTAATCCACCCGGCACGCCAGCGCCAGCACTAAGTAGATAGGGTTCTGCACCCCCAAAAGCCGTAAAAGTTTGGCTCCACGCCAGATTGAGCGGCAAATAGGCTGAAATCGAGCGTGGTGTCAGGGAAAGGCGCGGGCTTTGTCCGCTGCTATTATCCCCCCAACATTTCAGGAACGGGCCGCCTGCACCGGATTTAATCGCACAGACATGAAAATTACCACCACCTAGCGCTGTAATTCCTTCCACGGGTGTAGCATTGACAACGGCATCATTGGTGCCCGCACAGGTTACCGTGCCACTCCCTGTTAAACTGCAGGAATAATTGGCACCCGAGGTGATCTCACTCACAGCGCTGGAGAAGGGAATGTTAATCGACGGCGTCCCCCAACATACAGCCTGGCTATCGCTTTTACGAATTGCACAGCTATGGCTGGTACCCACCGCAACTTTTTTGGCAGTCAAACCTAATGGAACATTCAATTGACCGGTAGTGTTCGATCCCCAACAGCTGACTGCTTCGGACGGGTATGCAATCGCACAAACATGAGTACTGCCAGAACTTACGGCACGCACATCGAAAACCGGAATAAAATTAACGATATTTTCCGGCATTTCGCCCCAACAATGCAGCTTGTGACGGGTATCCACCGCACACACAAAGTCATCTCCGGAACTGATATGAATGTAATGGACAGTTTTTCCATTGACCGAATTGGGTATGGTAGCGGCGTTGATAATATCCGCAGAATCACCCCAGCAATGCAGCGTGCCTTCTGAATCGATCGTGCAGGTATGGTAACCTCCGGCGCTGATTTGGTGAGTGTTACTCGTGTCAGTGGATATATCTGAGAGGATATTCCCCATGGAATCCTGGATTGTGTAAAATTTATTGGAACCCCAACAATCGACACTGCCATCGACTGCCAGCATGCAGGTATGCCTTCTTCCCGATGAGAGAAGATTGGTACGATCGGATGCCAATAGTGTAACTTCACTCACGGCCGAGGATGCCGCAAAATAAGTGGAACCGTTAAAATTCGCCTGTGGGTGAAGTAACCCGCTGTTAATGAACCGTAAATAACATTCGCCCTGGCCGTTCTCATCCAGTGTAGCGGTGCAGGCAGGGCCAGATGGCACACTGATGGCCACGTTTAATGCGGGTGAGATTGGCAGCATGACACCTTGCGGCTGGTTAAGGTCGATCACTGCCCAAACATTCTCCCCTACCCGGTAATCCCCAGTCGGATGAGCGGACACCAACCGTATCGATACAGCCGTGTGAAACATGACGATATAGGTATGGTTTAGCGTGACACTGTGCGCAGTCGGGCTGGCTGAATCTTGAACGCGAATGCTGATTGGATAGCTGCCACTGGTCGTGGGTGTCCCACTGAATGTAGCGGTGGCAGCATTGAACGTCAGCCCGGGAATATTTCCGGAAACCAAACTGTAGTGGTATGCACCAATCCCACCGCTGGCCGTCCAGGTGTTGGTCCAAGTGTCGTTAACAAACATCTGGCTGCCCCAGTTACTGGAGAGACTTAATGGTTCCGCCACCACAAAGGTATGATTGACTGTGACGGTTGCGGGTGTAGGGGATGAATCGGTTACACTGAAGCTGACCGGGTAAGAACCTGGTGTAGCCGGCATGCCGGCATAGGTCGCTGTTGGATTTCCATTGGTGAAACTTATTCCTGGAACATTTCCGGACACTAATTGATAGCTGTAAGGTGTTTGGCCTCCACTGGCCTCCAGGGTCAGACTCCAGGGGTCTCCCGGATACATCTGTGCGCCCCAATCCGGATTAAAAGTTAACGCATCCGCCTGTACGGGGGATACAGATAAGCTCATCCATCCAATGAAGACTGCCAGGATCAAAAAACGTACAATCCCGCTCAGGTTAACATCCCGAAGTTTCTTGTGAGCAACCATACCTACCCAACTTTCCGTACTAATGCACCGAAATGAGAACTGCTTCCACCACAATCCGCCATTGATAACTCTGGGTTTTTTCACTAAACGACTTACAGGTAATCAATGTCAGATAGGCTTGATCTTGATGTCCCAGAATAGAGAGATCATCCGGCTTGACCTTTTTAACATCCCGAACTTCAAAAACCGATGTACTGCCATACGCAGTCACCTCAATTAGATCACCCCAGCGCAGCTGCTGGAGATCTTTAAAGGGTCCGGCGCTGCCATCAGCCAGGTAATTATGTGCAGCCAGAACTGAATTCCCCTGCCAACCCGGGAATGCTGTGCCATCCAGCCAACCAGCTTCGTTGGCCAACCAATCGGTCAGCCAACCCTGATCTGCGAGTGGGACGCCACGAATCGGAATGGAGATATTAATGCGTGGAATGTTTAATGTAACACCTGTTTGTTGCTTGTACGGGGCTGGTTGAATTTGCAAGGGTGTCACTCTGCCAGCCGCAAAACCGGTATCCGGCAGGAGCGGTGTATTATCATAAACGCGCAAGGTCAACACTTTCTCATAAGTCAACCCGGCCGGGTCAATTGCCATTACGCGAATACTGAGATAACCCAGGTCGAGCGGAAGGCTGCCAAAGGCAACCAGACGATTGCCATCGATCCAGAAAAGGTCATTATGATCAGCGCCAACCCCATCCACCAATACAAACATATGGTCTTCGTCAACATTGGCATCTACAGCGCTAAGGGTGGCCACACGCGTGTTTGCGCCTAAAAAGGCATTCACACGCGCCGGATCAACCAGTATGTCCGTGGGGGGCACATTCACACGGTGCATGACCACATCGGAGCTGCTGGGCTGTAATTCGATATTGCCATCCATTTCCCCGGCATAGGAAGCATACACAGGTTGCAAGTGGGGAGAAGTAATTGTAATGGTGCAGCTGCCCGCTTCCACGGTTGCGCTGCAATTGCTCTGCGGTCCTATCACAGTCACAACCCCTGCTGAGGGGTTACCGTCAGGCGACGTGACGTTAAACGTAACTGTCAGCAGGTCGCCAGCCAGTGAAGGCTCAGGGCTGATAGCGGTAATGCTCGTAAACGTATTGGAGGCACTCACGCGGTGTGTCTGCGGGCCTGAAATTTGCGGATAGGTGGCGTAATCACCGCCATAAGCCGCGCAGATTGAAACATAACCATCCTGGGTAAGCGGCAGGGTGCAACCCCCCGCGCCGGTTGAATCCAGCACTGTACTGCAAAAGTCTGTGGCACCGGCTGCCGCAGGAGCCAGACAGGTCGCATCACTGCGATAGAGCACCAAGCTACCGGAGGGAATCGGGCCAGCGGAAGATGCCAGAGCACTGGCGTAAATGGAGCGATTCACAATGGAGGGGTCAGGATCATCCTGTGTAACCACTACTGTCGGATGGTGCTTATCCATGACCCGGTGCATGATGCGCGCAGAAGCACCGGGCAGAATCTGATCCACCCCCAGGTAAATTGCCTGAAAAGGAATGATGGATGGTGTATTAAAGGTGAGCTGACAGCTGGCCTGGCCGGCACTGTTGAGAATCAGGTCACAGACCTTTTCATCTCCGGAGCGCAATTCAAGGCCACCGCTGGTGACCGGGTCTTCGCCATTGCGCAGGTTGACGCTGACTGTGAATGTAACCTCCTGTTCGATATATGAAGGGCTGGGAAGCGGTGCGATGACCACATCAACCTCATACGGCCCGCTCTGAAAGAGCTCGGATGCTACTACCTTTCCGATTGGGAGCATGGCGCTGATGGCTAACAATACCAGTACGGCCCACAGCCATACGGGGGGTCTCCTGAGATATTTTCGTGGATAATTTCTGCGCATGTTTTTTCCTCCCGGTTAATTCCACAAGAACGGTAAGTAGTACCAATCATACAGGGCGTGATAGTAAATTTTTGCTTCCACATTATCCAGCGACCAGGTTTCGCCGGTGAGACCATCCAGATTGACGCCGTAAAAGGTGGTGCGGAAAGTCTCTTCACGGTGCTCGCGCGTATAACAAAAATCATAACGGGCATCATTGGCAAGACCGTCATTATCAAAATCGCCCAGAACGCGGGCTCTTTGCTGAGCGGCAAATTCGCCCTCGCGGTAATTCGCTGGAAATGACTGGCTGAAGCGCGCCTGATTAGAAAAACTGCTGACTACCAGACGCGTGTCATTGATGTAATTTGCCCAGATATCCGGACCGATAATCGGAACCGGTTCCACCTGCACATCCGGATCAAGGAATTGATTGCCATCCCAGGCACCCATCACATACAGTTGGAAACAGATGTGCACACAATCATGCGGCGGCAGGTCTCGGAAGGTGATGGCAACATTATCGTTGCTGAAACGCCCGAGGGTCTGGCTGGAAGTGGGAGAAGGCTGAAGGTCGATATGGCTCCACAAACCGTCATCCGCGCTGATTTCAAAATCATTGTTGTAATCTATCGACTCCTGGATCACGATCGGCCTAACCTGACGGTTGTTCTGCGGAAGATAGTCCTGATCCTCCAGATCGACCGTAAAAGCAAGCTTACGTTCTACGCGATAATCCGGTATGCGAGTCGTCGTGTAGGTCACCAACAAATCGCGGCTGCTATCGGCCGCAATACTGCCCAACTCGCAACGCACTCGCTGGGCATTTTGAGAACAATCTGCCGCATTAACCCCAGCGATACTGACAAATTTGACATTGCTATCCAGGTCCAGGTAGAGGACAACATGATCGGCAGCCTGGCGTGACCAGTTAACCACTTCCACATTCATGGTAAACTCACCGGCTGCAAATACAAACGGCGGGATTTTGCCCACCACCACCTGCAAATCTCGCAATAGGCTATCCACCAGCGGCACCTGACGTAAAACGCTGTTATTGTTGTGCGTGAAAATCATGTTATTTTCAGGCCCGGCAGCCAATTGCGCTCGTCCCTGGCCTTCGAAAATGCTCGGGCTGATAGCCAGTTCTTGAAAATTCTGCGGTACTCCCAGGGGGTGATCAAACCAGCCGATCGATTCATTACCCAGCAGCCAGATCTTGCCATCCACACCCAGAGCAATATCCACAAAGGAACTGCTGAGCGTGGCGGGAATGGAATAGCTGCTAATGGTACCGCTGACAGGATCCAATTGCAAAATGCGGCGGGCATTATCCAGCAATATCCAGATAAAGCCATCCTGATCACGCATCATTTCTGTCGGCCGGAAGGCAACCTCACCGGTTGGAATGCTGGTCAATTCTCCAGCCGGGCTGATCTTCCCCAGTGTGCGCGTTCCCCAGCCGCTGAACCACACGTTCCCAGCGGTATCAGTCACGATTGACATTGGGCGTGTACCAACTGGCAAACCAACTGTGGAGAAATCCCCCCACAGCGTCACAAACCCAATTTTATCAGCATTGAATTCGGTAAAAACCATTTGGCCATCGTGGGTAAGGGTGATCTGTGTGGGGTCGGCATTCAGATCATCCAGCCGGTATTCACTCATTTCTGTTGTTGGAACTCCGCCCGTGAAAGGCGTGATTTTGGCAACACTGGCATTGCCTTTCTCTGTAAACCAGACGGTCTTGTCCACTCCGATGACAGCATCGTAGGGCACAGATGCAGGGGTTGGAAGAGTTATCTCAAATTGGCTTAAGGGGTCACTGAAAAAGCGGATCGCATTGCCATTCATTTGTGGTACCCAGTAGGCTGCCCCCGGACCATACACGACCGCACTCGGGTAGCTGCCGTCCGGCAGGCTGGCCAATTCAGTGATACTCGGGCTGCTGTCAGCCTGGACCAACCCGCTAAGCGTCAGTAGAAGCGTGGCAACTATCACAAGTGAGAATGACTTGATACCTTTTTGGGCTTCAATTTTTGTGGAAAGCTTCATGACGGGTTTCCTCATCTCTGTCATCTCGCTGGTTAAGGCCGCAGGTCCAGCTCAACCGGCAGATTAATGGTTGTAGTGCTGCCAGATGTATCCGTAATCAACAATTCCAGTCGATATGAGCCATCGGGGGGCGGACTGGCAGGGGCAAAGATCCAGGGAGCATTCCACAAATTGTCAACCAGAGCTGCCTGAGTAATCCCCAACAGCGTTGAACCATCCCAGATCTTAATCTCAAGCGAACGTACCGCCTGTGGTGCACTGACAAAGCCCTGCAAATTAAGGTGCATGATGCTGCGCTGGTCTGTGTAGGTCAGAACATCGTGTGCAAGCCAGGCACTCATCAACGCAGATGTTCCCGTCTTCTCCTGAGTATCATCTAACAGCGGCCAATCATTGGCAGTTTCCAGTATTTTCTCCAACCTCGCGGTCTCCGCAGCGGAATCTGGAACAGGATTTGCATTTCCACCGTTAATCAGCGGTAAATAGATGCGGAACGGATACATTGGCTCATACCATTCCGCGCTGCAATTGCCAGCGGAATCGCAGGCACTCATTCCCGCCTGCTCATAGAGCGGTTTTACACCCTCACAATGACCATTGACACGGTAAATAGCAGTGTTGGGTGCAATTCCACCAGCCAGCAGCCACGAACTGTTGAAATATTCCAATTGGTAGGTTACCGATTCGCAAATATTCTGGTGAATACTGGTAATATCCAGCATGGTATCTTCAATCACGAAATCATAAGCGACAATTGTGTCGTCATCCGGATCGATTTCGGTGCGAATTATACTCAGTCGCGGTGGATAGCTATCGACGGTCCCGCCCCATTGCGTCATTTGTTTCTGATTGGCCATGTATTGTCCACCACCATCCCAGGCGCGCAGGTTGACATCAAAAGAACCTTCAAGACCGTAGGGCACTGTGGCATTCCAGGTGACCCGCTTACCGCTATTCTCAAGATGCGTGGGTTTCCATGACATCTGATAGAATGCGAAGATCTCCTCGGCAGAAAGCGCACGAGTGAACAGAGCAACCTCATCCAGCGTACCGTTCAGCCGCTCACCCACCGCAAAGCTCTGATTGGAATAGGGTGTGATTCCAGCCAGGCTCTCATCACTTAGCACCTGTACGCCATCCACATAAATCCGGTAGGTCTGGCCGTCAAATGTGGCTGCAACCAGGTGAGCGCGACCAAAAGTGAAGGCAGCGGCTGCAGTCCGGACCGAGAACCAGTTATAGCCATTTCCAAAACCTGCTTGGAGAGAGCCATCCGGCAGCAATAACAGGGATGGATAACGCATTTCCGGGTTTTCATCAAATTGACTGAAAATACCGGCTTCCGAGGTAAGTGCATCAACATCCACCCAAGCCAATTGCGAGAATTGAGAGCGGTCAAGGTTGAGACTGAAGTGATCCTTCACCACCAGCTTCTCGGTTCCGTGGAAAGTCAGGGCATAATCACCGACAATGCCGGCGCTGACTTTATTATGCAAGTCACCGCTGGCTGTAATCAGTTGGGACAGCTGGTAAAAACCTGAGCGTTCTTCCAGCCAATCCCCATTGACCAGAAAGTCATCATCGACCGATAGGCGGTAGACATACTGGTACGCCGAATACTGCTCGCGCATTTCTTCAGCGGAAAGCGGGCGGCTGTAAACCACCAGCTCATCCAGATCTCCCTTAAAGCTGCCCACCGGTGCCAGCCCAACGTAGAGGTTTTCATCCATCACCATCAGCGGGCTGATGGTATCACTCACCAGCGCCTGACCATCCAACCACAGTGTGCGCACCTGCGTTGCAAGATCGTAACTGCAGCCCCAGTTGTGCCAGCCAGGTTGATCAAAGATCTGAGTGCTCACCAGGTCGCGGCCACCGAAACCACACACCATCTGATTGTTGGCATTGAAGCCCAGCAGGAGACGCTGGCTGGCCATCGCGAGTGGCCCCTGCCACAGAATTGGGTCATTGCGGTTGGCCGCCTCGCGATTCGCCCATACGGAAATCGTGAACGAGCGGTTGGCCAGGTTAACCTGCGTGCCCAGGTTGATATACTTGTTATCACCATTGAAGTAGAATGAGCCGTTTTTGTGTCCGAATGGACCTTCCATCGGGCAGTCTGCGGTCTGACATTCACCTGCAATCTGGAAGGGGGAACTATCCAGATAATAGCGGACGGGCGCATCGACATCTGGAATTCCCTCTGTTCCGGCTGGGATTTCTTCTTTGTCAAGAGGAAGCCAGATCAGCAAATCATGCGGGTAAGGCTCATTGAATAAGTAGGATGCGTTCAATGCAGAATTGATTGCTACTTGAACCTGATTCACATTGGTTTCTGCATCTATTCCCTCTTCGGTCATATACATCAAATTGAGTCCGGGAATGTCGCTGGCACTGCCACCAATCATCACCTGGCGCAGTGCGAATTGATCCACGGCTTTACTGCCATCCAGGGTCTGGATAACATCCGTGATCGGCATGCTGCTTTCGTTTAAAGAGCTTTGCGGTGCCGTGGCATCAAAGAGGAAGTTGATATTAATCTCGCCGTGATTGCCGACAGTATCGTCTGCTTCCACCACCAGGGTTAACTTTCCTGTAGGTTCGCTTTCGGGGAAGAAGAATTCCAGCGACCAGTTGTAGCCATTTGTAACCTTTGTAAGCACCGGCTGCTGCTTACCAGAACCGATCAGCGCGCCATATTGGTTGTAAACACTGATAGCCACGCTGTTAAGATTCAGACCGCTGCCTGGCAGGTTGTTGCTCAGGATTTCATCCTGAACGCTTCCGTACAAATCCAAGCGCCAGTTATTTTCCAATTGATCATCCTTAACAGCCGGCACCACCTGTCCTTCAACCAGGTTGGCGGTCAAGCGTGGACTGCTGTTATCTACCAGAAGATGATACGGTTGCGAAATAGTCTGATTGCCAACCGCATCAATCGCGCGGTATATGAGCGAGTAGGTACCGTCGCCCACCTGCGGATCAAACGACGGGCAAAATGAGGTGCCACTGGCCGAATCCATGCAAAGCGGTGCCAGATAACTGAGCGGTGCATCCATATTGACATGCGAAACGGTCATTTCAAGTGCGCTGATTCCGGCAGTTAAATCGGTGGCTTCTACATGCAAAATTCGATCCAACTCAGATACATAGGGGAAGTCGGGATCAAAGGAAATCAGTTCCACGGAAGGATTTTCCGCATCGATTTGCATGCTGATTGATTGGCGCTCTTCGACATGTTCCATCTGATAATGGAAACTTTCGCGAACATCAATCTCGTTCAACTCATATGCAAAAACCGCCACTTCATCCAGCAGACCGGCGAAGCCTCCGTTCGTGAGCGTGCTTGCCGAACTGTTGCCAAGCTGCAGTCGCCCCAGGCCATTGACGAGGTTGCTGCCCGTCAGACCGGCGCCGCTCGAATCAAGGTAGCCATTAATATAGAGCTGATAGGAATCCGCTGTACTTGATCGCCGAACTACCAGAGTCACCTGGTTCCAGACATTCATCACCAGCCCTACGTTCGAGTCGGGCGGGCAACCTGCTGCAGAGGTGCCATTCCGCACACACAGATTCATGCTGTTGGGAGCAATGGCAATATTGTATTTAATTTGAGAATTATTTAAATTCCAGAGCGACCAGAGTGATTGAGGATGCTCAAGAGTATCAGTCGGTTTGACCCACACGGAAATACTGAAACCAGTTGCCGTTGGAGAAAGCTGAGTCTGGCGCAGGCTGAGCATATCATTCGTGCCATCAAATGAAACGGCGCGCCCAAGCCGTCCGGCTTGATCAGGTTGCGGACAACGATCTCCACTGCAATCCAGCATCCAGTCGTACGGAGTGGCATCTTCGAATCCACTGACGGATTCCTTCTCATCCAGATGTGCCAGGAAGAGCGGCGCACGATTCAGCAATTCCGCAATTACTTTCACATCCTGACTGTAGCGGAACACACGCACATCATCCAGCTGGCCGGAAAGATAGTCCCGGCTGGCTTCAGCTGCCATACCCAGGCTGGCAATACCCAGACCGGATGCTTGCATAGATTGGCCTGATAACTGATTGACTACTACCCCATCCAACCACAAACGGGTAGTGCCGTTATTGTTGCTGTAAACAACATGATGCCATTGGCCATCGGTCAGCACCGCGTTCCGTGAGCAGACTTCGGTTTGATTCACTTTGGAACAAACATTTCCGCCGCGTAAATATATCTGATTGAGCACAGTACCACCGTTGTGACGCAAACTGTACAGGCCGCAATTGGGACAAAGCGTATTGACCCACAGCGACACCATATAATCCTGTGTCGTTGCAACCGGCACTGTAATGACATCGTCCTGACCATCAAAGCGCACTGCCTGATCGATCAGGCCAATTGTTCCGGCAGCCGGGCAATTCTCTCCAGTGCAAATACCATCGTCCAGTGTGCCCAGAAAGGCTTTATTTTCAAACGTGTCGGCAGCAGGACGTTCATCCAGCGGCAGGCGGGCTGTAATCGGGATCGCATTGGTCTGGTCATATACCATTTCACCATCGATTGCATACCGGAAGACCTGAAATTCATCGATCTTGCCAATAAATTGCACCGAAGGCCGATGTAGCTCATAGGTAAGGCGCCCATCGAAGCCATCACTCAAGGAAGCTGTTCCAGTCCCGGGCCAGGTGTTCCAATAGAATTTAACATCGCCACAATAATCATCCGCACTGGTACTGTCTTCTTCCATGACCACATAACGGACACTAGAGTAATCAGTGATGGTATCCCCATGATTTACATACTTGCTGTCACCATCTTCCATATCCGTCTCACCCATCACCGAATGATAGTAACTCCCATTTCGATTCTCGTAGATGTACGGCTCGGCGGCACTACCTGCATCGTGTTCGTTGTCCATATAAAGCGTGCCAAGATAGGTATAGTAGACTGAACTGGAATGCCCTACAAAGAATGTGCTGCGGCTGGCGGGTGGTGCGGTAAAAATATAACTATCCACCAGATCGGAATCACGATAGAGACGGTATTCGTAGCCGCCGGCGCCATTGGAATTCAACGTCACCGTGATGTGATACCAGCTATTGTTGCTTAATATCGCGCCAGATTGCTTCCACAATTCTGCAGAACCGGTTCCATAACCAAATCTTAAATAAGCACCGTTTCTTTCCAGTGTCGGATAGGTATAATTGGGATCATTTCGTTCGTGTTTTCCAAAGATGCCCTGCCAGTTGCCACTGGTATCGGCTTGCGGGTAAATCCAGACTGAAAACGTAAAGGCTCCGTCATGCATATCCAGTAGGGAGTTGCCATTTACCTGGACAAAACCTGTACTGGTACTGGTATTAGGGTAAAGGGAAGATCCACGGATGGAACTGCTGGAAAGCGTAGGCGCATTGACCGGCACGCTGATGGATTGATGGTATTCTGAACTATCTCCAAAACTGCTGGTTTCCATTTGCATGTCAAGCACCGGACGCTCAGCCAGCCGGTTGATATCCAGAATGGTTAACGGGCGGTTGAAAATTCGCAGATCATCCAAAATGTAATTTCTACCCTGTGGGCTGCCACCTGCGACCAGGGTGTCATCTGTTGACAACGCGGCTACACCGGTCGCCTGCGCAACACGCGAGCCATTCACAAAGACCGCCAATACCTGACTGCCGTCATTGTATTGCACCACCACGTGATTCCAGGCTCCCCCGGTGATATTGCGGCTGGTACTCAACGCCAGCGAACTGCCGTTCATGTAAACCTGGGGCCGGAAGTTAGAGCCGGTCGGTACCAGGCTGATGCTGAAGCGGTTGGCAGCTGTTTTCAAAATGGTTAAATTGCTGGTCGAGCTTGCGTCTGGTTTGATCCAGAAGGCAACCGTGATGCCGCGTTGCAATACATTAAGGCTGCTGAGAGTGGGCAGCGTCAGCGGTGTATCCTGGCCCTGATTAAAGCGTACAGCATTGTTGAGCATGCCGCTGACACCTGCCGTCGGGCAGCTGCTGCAGGTGGCATCCCGCAGAGGCATATTACCGGAGGCATCTGTAAATTTAACAGCGCCGGAAGTTTCATTAAACTTTAACCATAGTTGGGCAAAGTTCGACTCTGTCCGCCGGTCAACAATTTGTGCCGAAGCAACCTGTTCAAGGGTCAGTGGCTGAGAAACATTCCAATTTGGATCAATTTGTAAAGTTTCTACATTGGTAAGAGTGTTCACCCCGGTTACCACCGGATTATCCGGGTAAAGCACAAAGGTGCGTGGCAGAAGTTTGCTGGCCCAATCCAGAATTGCCTGATACCCTGCGACCACGGTGTGCAAGAGCCCGTACGCAAAGCGGCTGTTGAGCAGGTTTGTGACCACAGATGTGTACTCAACCGTCTCTGCAGGGCGAATAAAGGTATCCTGGTAGTTATAGCGATGTGCCATTAAGCGGGAGGAAATAAAACCCGCCTCATCCAGGCTGACATCGCCCAGTATGTGATCAAAGATCTGTACTTCATCCAAATATCCCGTGAATGGATTCAAGGGACCACCACTCTCCACCAGACCGGCACCCAGCGTTAAAGGCGGAGCGAGCGTGTCACTGGCGAAAACGGTTGTGTTTTGCCAGGCACAACTACCCTCCTGACAACCATCTGCCAGGTAGCCATCAATATAGAAGCGTGCTTGCGTGCCATCGAAGCTGACTGCCAGGTGGCTCCAACGATCCGCCGCTAACTGAGCTGTAGAGCTGACCGACCGGTCTGCACTTGTGAGTTGCGGGTGCATGCCGCTCAAAGAAAGGGTAAATTCTTGAATGTTTCCTGCCCCTTGTTGCCACTTACTGATTAACGTACCATCGCCGGAGGGATAAACCCAGGCCGCTAGGGTAAAGTGTTGATTATTAAGGAAAGAAATCTGTTTGCTGCTGGTGGGTAGATAGAGGAAGTCATCGCCGCCAAAGTAGACCGAATTTAAGTAGCGGCCAGTAAATCCGCTCTGTGGGCAGTGATCTTCCTGGCAGAAGGCATCAAAACCAAAACTGGAATCATCAGCAAAAAGCGTTGTGCCGCCACGCTCATCCAAAGAAAGCGCCACAATCGGAGCGTCCATCTCGCGGTAGCTGAGTGAATAATCGAGGATATTGGCTTCCTCGGGTACCTGAGGGTTAAACCCATAAATTCTTTCTTCCAGATCGCTGATCCCATCCAGATCCGAATCGGCTGCCAAGGGATTTGGATATACCATGGTTTCTTTCGGGGAACCATCGGCGTAAAAGCCATATGTGTAAAACCAGCCCTGAACTTCTTCGAAGTCGGTCAGACCATCCCCATCCGTATCTTTGCGGGTTGGGTCGGTTTGAATGAGCAATTCAGCCAGGTCGTATAAACCGTCCTGGTCTGTGTCGAACAAGCGTGGGTCAGTACCGAAGACCGTTTCAGAGTAATCGGATAGACCATCATTATCGGTATCGAATGACGAATCATCCGGGTCATTACTATATATCAGTTTGTCTCCGTCCGCATCGCGCAAGGCTGGGAAATCGCTATCCCAGCTGAGTGCAAAGGTACCGTTTCCTTTTGCTTTTAAGGAATAAAAATCATCCAGAGTGTCCGGGAAAACATCCAGCGTCAGGCTTTCCCCCACAGAAACATTAAAAGTGGCTTTTTCGGTTCGGATATAACAGACCGGAATTGGAAACGGAATGAATGGGAAAATGGGCGGAATGACCCAGCATTCTTGCACGGGCAAGGCACTACCTTCGGCCAAGTAGACAGTGGGATCCTGATTAATGCCGGCGGCAGGCAGAGGAATACTATACCCACTGGTACCGGCAGAAAACTCATACGTCCACTTATCGGTTCCGGCAGACTGCCACAAATTTTTCATGCTGCCACGGCTGAGAGAATCGTGAATGTCTTCTTCTGATGGGTTTAGTTTGTAATCAAAGGTAGAAGTTTTGGCATTGGCGTTACTATATTGCCAGAAGTAGGCAGCTGCTTTCCAGTCAAAGGGCACGTCAGAGAGCGTAATCGTATTGCGAATACCCATATTAACTTTAAGTTTATTCGCACTGGTTATACCCAGCCGATCATCCTGGTAATCAGTAGCCACATTCGTAAACTCAATCCGATCACTGTTATCATAATCTACCAGGTAGGTGTTGCTATAGATGAACCAGGCAAAAATCTTGGTCACCCAGCCAGAAATACCGATACAAACATAATCCTTGACAGTATCTTCGCCTTCGCGGTCATACACGCCAAAAGCATAACAAAATGAGCTGATAATCGCATCGATGATCGCCACAATCCCGACGATGATCGCGCCGACGCCGGTACAGGCCAGAGCTGCCATCAGAATGATTAACATCGTGGCTGCAATGGCTTCTGCCAGTGCTGTATTAAAGGCCAACGAGCCAAAGCTCATCCCACTCGAAGCCCAGGTGTAGATAAAGACGCCCCAGGTGATGATGCCAGCAATTACGGCCCCAATGATAGTGGCTTTCTGTGCGGCGGATGTGATTGCCTTGGACGCCCGCAGCAGTTCGATGGCGCCTTTTATGGCCATGATCGAAAGGACAATCGTCAACACGTTCATGCCGATCATCAGTATTTTCATCATGATTTTGCCCGCCGCCGATTCGGGTTCAGCCAGTGCAATCACCGCACAGGTAATGACTGCCACCACAACCACAACCACCAGGATCCCAAAGGCCACTTTTTTAAAGAGGCTGGTTAAATGTTTGGTGATCGGCGCTGCTTTTTGCTTGAGTCCATCCCCGAGCGCCTGAAAGAATCCTTCCACTTTTGATATTTTGTCACCGGCATAAAAATTGAGCCAGGCAATTGTGCAGCGATCCAATCCGTTCAACACCACCTCGGCAATGGTTTTGACAATTTTGGATAAGGCCGCACCTTTGCGTTGCAAGGAGAGAAAATCGCTGTAGTAATTGAAATCCGGTAAAGCATTCGGGGATACCTGCGGGGTTCCATTAACCCCGGTCAGACCCAGTATCCCCAAAAAAAGTGCCTGGTAATAGTAACGCAGCATGTAAATCTGGCCATCGATGATATCGCGTTCAACAACATCGTCACTGCTCGCCTGAAAATCTTCCAGGCTGCGCAGCCTGGATTCAAGCAGGTCCAGATATTGCTCCAACGGTGTGCTTTTCCAACTATCCTGAACATACTGGTAAGGTGCCCAATTGACCATGGCATTGGTCACCAGCGCTACAGCACCAAGGTTAAAGGTGGTCAACCCGCTGCTGACGGTGGCTTCACCCATGCCCATCGAGCGCTGGTCATATTGGCGCGCGAAGAGCAGGTTGGCGGTGGTATAGCCTCCATCCGTGACCGCAGTGGGAAAGTACTGCGCAAAGAGCTGCTGCGCCTGTTGAGTGCTAAATTTGTATGATTCATCAAAGTAATCATACTCATACGTCATCACCTGCAGCAATCCGGCCTCGATACCCCATAACTGCTCTGCTCCGGTGCTGTAAACACCATCCTCGCGGTCGAACCGCTGTGCGATCTCATCCAGATCAAAATCATCACGCCCGGCCAGGAAACTGCCCTGTAAACCGGAGCTCAACTTCCAGAGCGGATCATCAAATGCCGGTTCAAGATCATATTGTGGGTCTTCAAACACGACCGCCATGCGCGTGCCATGATCTTCCACGACCTGCATACCTGTCATCCGGAAGCTGTCATCATAGGAGTGCACCACGCGCGGCACATCCGTGTACCAACGTTCGGGTTTGTCTGCATCGCACCAGGGCGTGGTTGTACTATCGACATAACTTTCGGGCATCGGTTTACAAACATCTGTCAACATATTGATCAGCCAGACCATGCGAACTTCCATGTTGCTGCTATTGAGACGTCCCTCCAGATTTTGCACCGGTAATTGACCCGAAAAGGCAACCGGCTCATTGCCGCTCACATCCGTTACCATATTGAGGGGCATATAAGTCAGCACATTTCCATTTGTGTCATCACGCACAAAGCCACCATAGGCATCCACCATGCTGGTATCAATGACCTGATCGACTTGATTGGCATGCGGATGTGAAGGCACGCTACAGGCCAGCACTTTATCTTCTGTCAGGTTTTTAATTAAAAACACATACTGACTAGCAGCAATATTTCCAAGATGAATATTCATATTCAGGCTGTGGTCGTTATGAATCTGACCCAAATACGTCTCTCCCGAGTAACGATCACAATTACCGCTGCCATAATAAAGGCGATAATCAGCGGATGGAGCCTCTGTCAGCTTCACTTGTGAAGGTATACCCGAATTGGGAACCGGATGGGTAAAGGTTAACGTACCGCTCAAGTTGGCGTCGGATATTGTGCTTGAAAATTGATTGGTGAAAACCAGAGGGACGCTGTCTTTGATCAAAATTTCCAGCATGGGCACCAGACGCATATCGCCATTGGCTGGGCGTGGATCGGCAGTCAGCTGCGCCGAGGTTAACTGGTCTCCATAGGCACTATCGCTGCTCCTCCGCTGAATCTGGCCATCCGTATCCTTTTTTGGCCAGTCCAGCACATTCAGGATATAGGTCAGGTGTTTGGCATTGGTAGGGCGTAACTGGAAATCCACAAAAACGGGTAATCCGGGTTCCACTCCGCGTATACTCATCTTAAAAGGTGAGCTGCCGGAAAAGATAGTCTGCGGCCCTGAGATCGGGTCAAGATCAACCAGAGTGGGCACACCATCGTTATCATCATCCGTATCAAAAATATCGGGAATACCGTCCCTATCGGTATCGCGGCATACACCGGCCGTGGTTGTATCATCATCCAACACGCGCGCATCACATTCGACACCATCCAGCAAATTGTCATGATCAGTATCGCGATCCATTGCATGGGAATACCAATCCCCTGAATATTCTTCCGGCGTGCTGGCATTGCGATAATAGAAAGCGTTAATCTCATCAAAATCACTGATGCCATCATGGTCGCTATCGACTTCACCAGGAGAAGTGCCTAATTTAATTTCTTCTCCGTCACTGAGGCCATCCCCATCCGTATCATAATTATTGGGATCCAGGATGGTGATGTCAAAACCACTTTCATAGGCATCGGTCAGCCCATCCAGATCGCTATCCACATCGCCGGCCTCGCCCACTTCATCAGCCAGCTGACGTAAAGAGCCCGCCAGCGAAGAGCTGAACCAGCCTTTCGTGAGCGCTATCAGCTGCGTAACCTCAGCGGAGGCACTGGCAGCACTCAAACCCGCACGCGGATCTTGCGAAGGGTCCCAGTCACTTTCATAGAGCGTCGCCCGCGCTTCTTTCTCCGCGTCCTTTTCTACCTGTGCCTGGTTCTGGGCTGTTTGCTTTTGTTCCAACTCGCGCGCGAAAACCACGTTCTGATGGCTCTCCCAGAGCGGGGTAAACACAAACAGGGCAATCATCAAAATGGAGATGCCGATTTGCACGCTTTTACGGCCGGATTTCAGCAACAAGAGCGCCGCCAGGCAAACAAACAAAACGGAACCGGCGCTGCCGATTAAGATGTTCTGCCACTCAGCACCGCTTTTTAATAATCCGAGACTGCCTGCCACTGCGGCCAACGGCAAGCCGGCAACCTTTCGCTCTGCCGAAATGTCACGGAAATCGGTTTTGATCAATGCTTCCACGCGTTCACCGCTTTTCTCTTGCGGCATCTGCATCTGAACCTGCATGCTTAACGGGTACCCATCCGCCCCAATCCAGATCTCGCCGTTGGCGCGCATGTTGCGGTACATCTCCGAAATGGAAAGTTGCATATTATGCGGTAATTTGCCGGCGCGCTGATACTCTGCGGCCATTTGATCGCGCATAAAAGCGGCAAAGCGATTTGAATCAATATCAAAGCGATAATGTCCAACTTCCACTTTTGCAATTACGCCATCAACGCCCGGAACTTCCCGGCTTTCAGTGTTGATCCAGCGGATATTATCTGCAGCCTTTAAGAAGGAAGAGAAGTCGTTTCCCGGCGCAAAGCTATCGGTCGAGAAACTATCCAGGCTGACCCATTCACTTTGTTCAGTACGCCCGTATGCCTGTCCGGATTCCACGCGAATTTCGATTGCATCCTGTCGTCTGGTAATATTGTTATCCTGTTGATATAAGCGCATAAAGATCTGATTGTTAACCAGATCGGTGGTGCCATCCATCGCATAGACCTGGCGTTCGGATGATTTTCCAACATTGGTCAGGGCCGGGGCCGGGTGCGTGGTCTGCTCAACCACCGTCGAAAAGGAATATTTTCCCGATGCTTGAAGATTGATCCAGGCTGTTTCCACCTGGCGTTTGGGAGAAGCAGCGGAGCTTATCTGCGGCAGCAGTAAGGCAGCTATCATAATCCCGGTCAGCACAAAACCTAAAATTCCCGCCAACAACAAACGCCGCGAACCCATTTTCTTAAACATGGTACTTTCTCCGCTTATTTCCGGTATATGCATGCAAACCTGGCATAATTCAGCCAAGTTTTTGTTGAGTTGATGATATTCAATTGGATAAAAATACGAATAATAAATTACAAAAGACAGAAATGTCTATTTCCAATTATACGCCTGAATACAGGGAAATTAATCACCAAATGGCAATAAATTTGTTCGTTTTTACGTGGAATTTATGGGGGAATACAAGCTGACAGCTGACAGCTGACAACTTAACGCTTTTGTAGAATTGGGCATGTCCAACAGGAAAGATCGATAGTTTGCCAACATACATCACTGGCAGATTCCATTATTTGCTGAGTGCCCAACAGGTTTGCCCGCGTCCGGTCAGATCCGTGGTGGTTAAAGGGATTAGCCACCGGGATTCTGCGCGAAAGTAAATGAGTATACACATGAGAAAACGTTGGGCACGTGGGCGGTTGTGGTGATTGACGTTTATCTAATTGAGCGGTTGAGGATATGTTCAGACGGACATGCCCAACCTACAATTGTGACCCATAATTTGTGATACACCGCGTCCCATCGAAGAAAATGCACAAATTTCTCGTAGGGGTAGGGCTTGCCCCTACCCTGATTTTTCGATGTCCGAAAGGACGACCACGATTTGTGATACCTCGCATCCCATCGAAGAAAAAGCACAAATTTCTCGTAGGGGTAGGGCTTGCCCCTACCCTGTTTTTTCGATGTCGGAAAGGACGACCACGATTTGTGATACATTGCGTCCCATCGAAGAAAATGCACAAATTTCTCGTAGGAGTAGGGCTTGCCTCTACCCTGTTTACCGGCGAAGGAATAGGGCAAGCGCAAGGCTTGCCCCTACCATATTTTCCGGCGAAGGATTAGGGCAAGCGCAAGGCTTGCCCCTACCCAATTTCGCGATTTCGCAAAAGGACGATCACAATTTGTGATACCTCGCCCCCCATCGAAGAAAATGCACAAATTTCTCGTTGGGGTAGGGCTTGCCCCTACCTTATTTTCGATGTCGGAAAGGACGACCACGATTTGTGATACACCGCGTCCCATCGAAGAAAATACATAAATTTCTCGTAGAGGTAGGGCTTGCCCCTACCCTGATTTCCGGCGAAGGATTAGGGCAAGCACAAGGCTTACCCGCAATCGTGAGAGTGACATATAATAATACCAACGCTAACCAAATTCAGGAGGGAATTGCCATGCCGGTACCCGAGATCATCCATCAACTCGTCGACCAATTCAGCGCCAATCGTGAGGCTTACCGATCGGGGCGCTATAACGAGGCCCAATTACGTCAGGAATTCCTGAATCCCTTTTTCGAAGCGCTGGGTTGGGATATGACCAACCGCAGCAACTACGCCCCCCAAAACCGTGAAGTAATCCACGAGGATTCAATCGAAATCGAAGGCGGATCGCGTGCCCCGGATTACTGCTTCCGGCTCGGTCAAACCCGCAAGTTCTTTGTTGAAGCCAAAAAGCCGGCTGTGGACATCAAATACGACATCCACCCTGCTTACCAGCTGCGCCGCTATGCCTGGAACACACATCTGCCGCTCTCGATCCTGACCGATTTTGAGGAGTTCGCGGTTTATGACTGTCGCAACAAGCCCAACCCATCCGATAGTGCTGCCACTGCGCGCGTACTGTTCATCAAATACACGCAGTATGTTGAAAAATGGGATGAAATCGCCGCAATCTTCTCGCGCGATGCCGTCTGGAAGGGTTCTTTCGATAAATACGCCGCCGATACCAGCCCCGAGAAGGGTACCACCGAGGTGGATGATGCCTTCCTGGAGGATATCGAATCCTGGCGCACACTGCTGGCGCGCAACATTGCCTTGCGCAACCCGCAGGTGACCAACGAACGCCAGCTTAATTTCTCGGTACAAATGACCATCGACCGCATCATCTTCCTACGCATCTGTGAAGACCGCGGTATCGAGGCGGAGAACCAGTTACTGGAGATGAGCAAGGGCCACGAAATCTATGCCCGTATGGTAGAGCTCTTCCAGCGTGCTGATCTAAAATACAATTCTGGCCTGTTTCACTTCAAAGCCGAAAAAGGTGAGAGCAATCATGCTGATCTCTTTACCCCTTCGCTGGCGATCGATGACCGCGTGCTGAAAGAAATTATAAAAAGTCTCTATTACCCCTGCCCCTACATCTTCAAGGAGATCCCGGTCGAGATCCTCGGGCAGGTCTATGAGCAGTTCCTCGGCAAAGTGATCCGCCTGACGCCCGGTCGCCAGGTCAAGATCAAGGAGAAACCCGAGGTGCGCAAAGCCGGCGGGGTCTATTATACGCCCAGCTACATCGTCGCTTACATCGTCGCCAACACAGTCGGCAAGCTGCTGGAGGATAAAACGCCGGATGCAGCCAGCCTGCTCAAGATCGTTGACCCGGCCTGCGGTTCGGGGTCCTTCCTGCTGGGAGCCTTCCAATACCTGTTGGATTGGCACGAGAAGTGGTATTTGGCGCATGACCCTGCGAAGTGGGTCAAGGGCAAGAAACCAGCATTAATCCCGCAGGAAGGTGGCAGCTGGAAGCTGACCACTGCCGAGAAGAAACGCATCCTGGTCAACAATATTTACGGGGTGGATATCGATGCCCAGGCAGTCGAAGTGACCAAGCTGAGCCTGCTGCTGAAGGTTTTGGAGGAGGAGACCGGCCAGCTCAGTTTGGGGTTGGAACGCGTGCTGCCGGATCTGGGTGAGAATATCAAATGTGGCAATTCGCTGATCGGCTGGGATTATTTTGAAGGTCAGTTGGTAATTAATGAAAATGAAAAAGAACGTGTAAATCCCTTTGATTGGCAAAAGGCCTTTCCGCAGGTATTTACGCGGGGCGGGTTTGATGCCGTGATTGGTAATCCGCCATATGGGGCTGAATTTCCAGGACATACAATCGAGTATCTTAAGAATGAATACTTTACGTATGTTTGGAGGGGAGAAAGTTATCTTCTTTTTGTTGAACGTTCTATTCGTCTTTTGAAGGATCAGGGAATGTTCGGCTACATAATACCAGATACATATTTAAACCTTGGATTCACCAAAGTGTTAAGGGATTTTCTCTTGCAGAAATCGCAATTAAAAGAAATTGTTGTTTTGCCAAGATTAGTGTTTTCCGGTGTATCTGTTGATACGACGCTTATATTTTCCAAAAAACATGAATTATTTGAAGGAATAAACTCAAGTGATGTTCATGTGAGGGTTTTTGACAAAAAAGTTATGATTAGTAATTTACTTCAACCTTCTAAGATATTTGAAGTCTCAACGAACATATGGCATAAATATGATTCATTTTTAGTTCAAAGCAATATGAATGAAATTAATTTGATCTCTAAAATCGAGGAAACGGAAACCACACTATTAAATCTCTCAGAGATTTTTTATGGTATCAAAGTTTACCAAGTAGGAAAAGGGAAACCACCTCAAACTAAATTGATCCTGGATTCCAAACCTTTTACATCTAATAATCAAGAGAATGAAAATTTCTTTCCTTTTTTTGATGGGAAGGATATTGGAAGATATAAACTACTTTGGCTTCGGAATAATTGGCTTCAATATGGCAAGTGGCTTGCTGAACCACGAGTACCCGAAAAATTCGAGGGCGAAAAATTATTAATTCGCAAAATTGTTGGTCGGACTTTAATCGCTACATATATTCCTGAGACTTCTTATTGCAATACATTACTTTATGTATTAAGAATTTCTAACATAAATATTTTTGGTTACAAATATTTATTAGGGGTTTTAAATTCAAAAATGATGGGTTGGTATTATCGTCACAAATTCCAAATTAATTCTACAGATACTTTTCCACAAATATTAATCAGGGATTTACTTCAATTTAGAATAGCGATTCCAAATAAAAATAATCATAATCATATGGTCGCTCTGGTCGAGCGCATGCTCGAACTGCACAAGCGCACGCCGCAAACCCCGCACGAAAAGGATCGCCTGCAGCGCGAAATCGCCGCCACGGATGCCGCCATTGATCGCCTGGTGTATGAGCTTTATGAGCTGACCGAGGAAGAGATCAGGGTTGTGGAGGGGGGATAATTTGTAGGTTGGGCATGTCCAACTGGAAGGATCGATCGGTTGCCGACATACTTCACAGGCAGATTTCATCATTTGCTGAGTGCCCAACAGGTTTGCCCGTGTCTGGTCAGATCCGTGGTGGTTAAAGGGATTAGCCACCGGGATTCTGCTCGAAATTAAATCCGTATGCGCATGAGGAAATGCACAAATTTCTCGTAGGGGTAGGGCTTGCCCCTACCCTGTTTACCGGCGAAGGATTAGGGCAAGCGCAAGGCTTGCCCCTACCTTATTTTCGATGTCGGAAAGGACGACCACGATTTGTGATACACCGCGTCCCATCGAAGAAAATGCACAAATTTCTCGTAGGAGTAGGGCTTGCCCCTACCCTGATTTCCGGCGAAGGATTAGGGCAAGCACAAGGCTTACCCCTACCCTATTTTCGATTTCGCAAAAGGCGACCACGAATTTGTGATACATTGCGCCCCATCGAAGAAAATGCACAAATTTCTCGTTGGGGTAGGGCTTGCCCCCCCTGATTTCCGGCGAAGGATTAGGGCAAGCGCAAGGCTTGCCCCTACCTTATTTTCGATGTCGGAAAGGACGACCACGATTTGTGATACACCGCATCCCATCGAAGAAAATGCACAAATTTCTCGTTGGGGTAGGGCTTGCCCCTACCCTGTTTTCCGGCGAAGGATTAGGGCAAGCGCAAGGCTTGCCCCTACCTTATTTTTCTATGTTGGAAAGGACGACCACGATTTGTGATACACCGCATCCCATCGAAGAAAAAGCACAAATTTCTCGTAGGGGTAGGGCTTGCCCCTACCCTGTTTTCCGGCGAAGGATTAGGGCAAGCGCAAGGCTTGCCCCTACCTTATTTTTCTATGTTGGAAAGGACGACCACGAATTTGTGATACATTGCGCCCCATCGAAGAAAATGCACAAATTTCTCGTTGGGGTAGGGCTTGCCCCTACCATATTTTCCGGCGAAGGATTAGGGCAAGCGCAAGGCTTGCCTCTACCCAATTTCGCGATTTCGCAAAAGGCGACCACGATTTGTGATACCTCGCATCCCATCGAAGAAAATGCACAAATTTCTCGTTGGGGTAGGGCTTGCCCCCCCTGATTTCCGGCGAAGGATTAGGGCAAGCGCAAGGCTTGCCCCTACCCTATTTTCGATTTCGCAAAAGGCGACCACGATTTGTGATACACCGCATCCCATCGAAGAAAAAGCACAAATTTCTCGTAGGGGTAGGGCTTGCCCCTACCCTGAGTTCCGGCGAAGGATTAGGGCAAGCGCAAGGCTTGCCCCTACCCTATTTTCGATTTCGCAAAAGGACGATCACAATTTGTGATACCTCGCCCCCCATCGAAGAAAAAGCACAAATTTCTCGTTGGGGTAGGGCTTGCCCTCAAAAGCCCTGTCAGCTATCCCCTGTCAGCTACCTGTTCACGCGCTCGTGAAATTGGTACTTGAAATTGTAAATTTAATGTGATAATATAACTTTGTATAACAATATATTGCATCGGATGACAATAAATGGCGGAATTACTGACAACAAAACAGATGCAGGAACGATTAAAGATAGATCGGGTGACGGTCTATCGCATGCTCAACGATGGGCGCCTCAAAGGCCGCAAGGTGGGTAACCAGTGGCGTTTTCCGCAATCCGAGATCGACCGCGTAATGGGGGTCGCAAGCGCGCCTGAAGAAAACAACGTGGATGTCATCGCCGATTTTCCATCTGGCTGTATCAAAGAGGTTCAGGATATTTTTGCCGGGATCATCGGAATTGGGGCCGTGACGGTCACCCTGCAAGGCACTCCCCTGACCGAGCCAACTTATTCCAACCCATTCTGTAAAATGATCCTGGCCAGCGAATCCGGGCGTCTGGCCTGCCAGGCTTCCTGGCGTGAAATCGCTCTGCGTGTCACCGGCCAACCCAACCATCAGGTCTGCCATGCCGGGCTTTGCTACAAACGCTCAGCAATCAGTGAAGATGAGTCTCCGCAGGCCTGGTTGATCGCCGGTCAGTATTATTTGCATAAACCTGATAAAGGAAAAGAAGCTGATCGGGTAAAAAGCCTGGCTGAGAAGCATAACATCCCTGCCGACCAGCTGCAACAGGCAGCCCACAAAATTCCAGTCTTAAGCCGCAGACAGCAAGATCAGGTGCAGGAATGGACGCCCAAAGTGGCTGCGACCTTCCAATCCATTCTGTGCGAACGTTCCGATTTAATGGGTCGTCTACAGCGCATTGCCGAATTAAGTTCCATTATGTCTACGCTGTCCAAATAATTTTTTCAGAAACGAGGAAATAGAATATGTCTGTAAAAGCTGATCTAACCTTAGATTGCAGTGGTATGGCATGTCCGATGCCAATCTTGAAAACCAAGAAAGCGGTGGAAAGCTTGCAGTTGGGCCAGGTACTGGAAATGATCGCCACTGACCCCGGATCCACCAGTGATATTGATGCCTGGACACAGAAGACCGGACATGAGCTGGTCGATTCAAGGCAAGAGGGCAATAAATACATTTTTTACATCAAAAAAACCAAGTAGAGAGGGAGTCTTTCATGACTGAGTCAAATAACCGTCTTGCAATTATTGCCGTTCATGGCACTTTAGATTTAGCGTACCCGCCCCTCATCCTGGCAACCGCCGCACTGGCGTTGGATATGGAAGCGGCCATTTTTTTCACCTTCTACGGACTGGAAATCATCAAAAAAGGCAATGCAGATAAGCTGTTGGTTGCACCGATTGCCAACCCGGCCATGCCCATGCCGGTACCGAATATCATTGGCATGCTGCCAGGAATGACCGCCATGGCCACTGGCATGATGAACAACTGGATGAAGAAAGCCAATGTGGCCAAACTGAGCGAATTGTTGGATATGGCTCTGGAAGGCGGAGTGCGCATGATCGCCTGCCAGATGAGTATGGATGTGATGGGCATCAAGAAGGAAGACTTGATGGATGGTCTTGAAGTTGGCGGAGCGGCCACTTTCTTGAATTATGCCAGTCAGAATGCTATTGCGTTATCTTTTTAGGAGAAACCTATGTCAGACGATAAAGTAATGATTATCATGACCAGCGGACCGGATACCCCGCGTCGCTGCGCCACACCGTTCTTCTTTGCCAGCCTGGGAGCTGCCATGGAGTATGAAGTCACCATGTTTTTCACGATTGATGGCACCCTCCTGCTCAAAAAAGGGATGGCGGAAACAATTTACCCCAAAGAGGGCGGCAAACCGGTCAGTGACTTTCTGCAAGATGCACTGGATGCCGGCGTCACCTTTTTGGCCTGTACTGCCTCAACCGAATTGCATGACCTGCAGCCTTCAGATTTGATCGATGAAGTCAAAATGGTGGGCGGTGCCTCCATGTGGCAATTGGCCGAAGATTGCAAGACCGTTTTAACATTCTAGGAGGGGAAAATGGCAACTATTCGTGGATGTAATTTACCTGAAGATCTCTATTATCTGATTGATAAGCATGTCTGGGCCAGGCCGCTGGGCGAGGACCTTATTCGGGTGGGAATCACGTCGGTGGCCGCTAAACTTTCTGGCGGGAAACTGGCTGCCCTGACCGTCAAAGCCAAGAATATCGGCAATGAGGTTGTGCAGGGAAAAAGCCTGGCCACCGTTGAAAGCAGCAAGTTTGTCGGCCCGGTACCCTCCCCGCTGACAGGGATTGTGCTGCGCGTAAATGAAAAACTGGCAGCCGATCCAAACATGGCCATCTCGGACCCGTATGGAGAAGGCTGGGTAGCTGAGATGAAACCTTCAAATTGGGATGCTGAAAAAGCCTCATTGGCCTTTGGTGCCGAAGGTGTAACCGCCTATCAAGCCAAACTGGAAGCTGAGAACATTTCCTGCTCATAAATTCTTAATCGTATTCAATTCTTTCCCTAACGGTATACAACTTAATAGCACTTAATTTTTGGAACAGTTTTTCATCCGCAGATAAATATTTGGGTGAGAGTCTTTTCCTACAAGTGATTTGGAGGGATCAATGGATGGTAAGAGTATTTTTGATGAATTAAAAGAAAAGGGGGTCTCACGGCGGGAATTTATCAAGCTGAGCGGAGCCATAGCCGGTGCGATTGGTTTGACTTCCTTCCCAAGTGTGGAGGCTCAAGCCGGCACATCAGCCAGGTTTCCGCGCGCGTACCAACCAGCACAACTGGTTGCCAAAGCGCTGGCCAGTAAACCACGCATACCGGTTATCTGGCTCGAATTTCAAGATTGTGCCGGGTGTAGTGAAGCCCTGACCCGCAGTGAATCGCCCACGCTGGTCAATCTGGTACTGAATATGATTTCGATTGAGTACCATGAAACGCTTTCCGCTGCGGCCGGGTTTCAGGTAGAAGAAGCCAAACGAGCCGCCATGGAAAAATATGCCGGTCAATACCTTCTGGTGGTGGAGGGCAGTGTTTCTCCCAAAGATGGCGGCATTTATTGCTCAATTGGTGGGCGGAGTTCTGTGGACATTCTGGAAGAAGCAGCAGCCGGAGCAGCCGCTGTCATCGCCACCGGTACATGCGCCACCTTTGGCGGGTTGCCGAAAGCCAAGCCCAACCCGACCGGTGCTGTCAGCGTCATGGGGCTGATTAAAGACAAGCCCGTGATCAATATTTCCGGTTGTCCGGCCATTCCTGAGGTCTTCACCGGTGTAGTAGCCCATTACCTGGTTTTTGGTACCCTGCCCGCGTTGGATTCCCTCAATCGGCCGACCATTTTTTATGGCAACACCATCCACGATCGCTGCCTGCGGCGCCCATTTTATGAAGCCGGTAAATTTGCCAGTTCGTTTGATGATGAGGGTGCCCGCCAGGGCTGGTGCCTTTACAAATTAGGCTGCAAAGGGCCAACCACTTATAACGCCTGCGCTACCCTCAAGTGGAGCGGCGGTCTCTCTTTTCCGGTTCAATCCGGACACCCCTGCCTGGGATGTTCCCAACCGGATTTTTGGGATGGTGGCGGCTTTTACCAGGGCCAATCTGCTCCGCTTAGCAAACCAGCCGGAACGTTAGGCGCCATGGCGGCCGGTGCAGGGGTGGTCTTAGGGGTTGGCAGTGCCCTCGCCAATAAGCAGCAAAAGAAAAACGCAAAAAAGAGTGAACCAGGTGAAAAGGGAGGATCACATGAATTGGAATGATGTACTTTCATTTGCACGCGGGCCTTTATTTCAGGCAGCTCTGCTCATTTTTATTGCAGGTATGCTTTATCGCCTGGTACGGGTGATTGGTCTCGGTTGGAGCCGAAATCACGTGCGCCCCAAGAAAAGCCAGACCAAAGGTGTTGTCATGTCCTACCTAAAGGGCATCCTCATCTGGCCATTTGTACCCTGGGTTAAGAACACATTTACAAAGAACCCGATCATCTATCTGGCTGGTGGCTTATTTCATCTGGGATTGTTCGTCATTCTGGTTTTGGGAACCGCGCACATGCTGGTTTGGAAAAGTCTGCTTGGTTTTGGTTGGAAAACGCTGCCGTTACCGATCGTTGATTGGTTTGCCGCCGCGACCATTGTGGCCATGGTCGTCCTTTTTATCAACCGTCTGATTAATCCGGTTCTAAAGCTGCTGACGGGTACAGCCGAGTGGCTGAATCTCCTGTTTGTGTTTGTACCCATGCTCACCGGATATATCATGACCCACCACCTCTTCTTTCAATACGAAGTCCTTTTCAGCATTCATATGCTCAGTGTTGATTTTCTGCTGATATGGATTCCATTCAGCCGCATCTCACACTTCGTCTTTTACTTCTTCTCAAAATCAATCCATGGCCAGGAATTTGCCAAACATGGTGTCAGGGCCTAGGAGGGATATGATGATAGCGACACAACAAGCCATTAATATGTTCGTACAAGAAACCGGCGGCTGGGCTGCCTCTCAATTGGAAGCCTGTACGCGCTGCGGTATGTGCGCGGAAGCCTGCCATTTCTATCAATCCAGCGCTAACCCTGAGTATGCACCGGTCTGGAAACTTGAAATCCTGAAGCGTGCTTATGAACAACGTTTTACGCTGGTCGGAAAATTCAAAACCGCCATTGGAATTGATAAGAAAATTACCGATCAGGATGTAGCCCACTGGAGTGAACTAAATTATTATGCCTGTACCGTTTGCAATAAGTGCGCCATGGTATGCCCGATGGGCATCGATTTGGGCACGCTGTTGCATACGGTGCGCAGCGGGTTGGCCGCTGCAGGTATGGTCCCGGAGGATCTCGAAACGGCGGTAATGAAGCAAGTTATTGAAGGCAGTCCGCTCGGGATGACAGCTTCCGTGTGGGACTCGCGTTTGGAGTGGGTGGCCGATGAGTGGGAAGTGGATATCCCCCGCGATGTTAAAGGCGCCGATACGCTGGTGGTTTTCACCTCAATTGAGGTAATGAAATTTCCAACCAATGTGGCAGCAATTGCGAAGATTTTAAACGCAGCCGGCGAAAAGTGGACGGTCTCAAGTTCAGCCCGAGAAGTTGTCAATTTTGGCTTCTATGAAGGCGATCAGGAGCATGAAAAGCTCTTCATGCGCCGGCTTTTCGATGGTGCCAAAGAATTAGGTGTGAAACGCATCGTCGTGACGGAATGTGGACATGCCTATGATGCCTTACGCTTCCATGCACCTAATTTACTGTCGGAAGCCAATGATTATGAAATCGTCCATATCACCGGCGTTATGGCCGACTTGGTCAAGAGTGGCCGCATCAAACTGCAGGAAGGTTTCTATGACAATGTAGGTACGCTCACCCTTCACGATGCCTGCAAGATCCAGCGTAAGGGTGGCTACATTCAAGAACCACGCGATATTCTCAACATCATTGCACCCAAATCGTTCAAGGAAATGACGCCCAACCAGGAAGAGGCCATCTGCTGTGGCGGTGGTGGTGGTGTGATTGCCATCAAGGCAGCCGATCCCATTCGTTATGATGTTTTCACTTTGAAGATTGATCAGGTAAATAAAATTGGAGCAAATATGGTCACCATGACCTGCTCCAATTGCCGCTTACAATTTACAGATTGCATGGACCATTTCAAGCTCGATTGGAAAATCACCGGTTTGGCTCAAATGGTTGCAGATGCAATGGTGGAATAAGGAGAGCAAAATGTCCGAAAGAATTGTTATTGATCCAATCACCCGCATCGAAGGTCATCTCCGTATTGAAGCAACACTGGATGCATCCAATACCATCACAGAGGCCTATTCTTCAGGCACCATGGTGCGCGGAATTGAAAAAATATTGAAAGGGCGTGATCCGCGGGATGCCTGGGCATTTGCCCAACGCGCCTGCGGCGTTTGCACAACCGTGCACTCATTTGCTTCCATTCGCGCGGTTGAAGATGCCCTCAAAATTAAAATCCCGAATGCGGCCAATATCATACGCAACCTGATGATTGCCCAGCAGTTCGTGACTGACCATGTGATGCACTTTTATCACCTGCATGCACTCGATTGGGTGGATGTGGTCTCCTGTCTCAAGGCCAACCCGGCCGAAACCTCCGTCATCCAGCAGAAGATATCGAATTGGCCAAATTCTTCGCCCGGTTACTTTGCTGATGTGCAGAAAAAAGTGCAAGCCATTGTCGATAGCGGCCAACTTTCGATCTTCGCCAATGCCTACTGGGGCCATCCGGCTTACAAGCTACCTCCTGAAATCAACCTGCTGGCAGTGGCACATTACCTGGAAGCACTTAACTGGCAGCGTGAGGCCACCAAAATTCACACAATCTTTGGCGGTAAGAATCCCCATCCTAATTTTGTGGTGGGCGGCGTCCCCATGCCGATCGATCTGAACAGCGATTCGGCGTTAAATGCCGAACGGCTGTCCATCATCAGCGATTCAATCGACAAGATGATCGAATTTGTAGATCAGGTCTATCTTCCGGATTTATTGGCAATCGCTCCTTATTACCTGGAATATGGCGGTATTGGAGAGGGTTTGGGCAACTTCTTAACCTGGGGAGAGTTCCCTGCAGAAGATAACAGTGATATCTCCAAGTTTCTGGTGCCACGTGCTGTCATTCTCAATCGCGATTTGAACAACATTCAGGTACCGGACCCGCGTGATTTTGAAAAAATGCAGGAGTACATTTCGCGATCATGGTACCAATATGATAACGGTGCAAAAGGCTTGCATCCCTGGAAAGGTCAAACTGAATTCAATTACAGCGGACCGAAACCACCGTATGATTTTTTGGATGTGGAAAATCAATACAGCTGGTTAAAAGCGCCTCGTTGGGCTGAGACTCCCATGGAAGTTGGACCCCTGGCGCGTGTTTTGGTCATGTATGCCAGCGGACACGAACAGACCAAAGATCTTGTCAATCTGGTACTTTCAACGCTCAATGTGCCCATTACAGCTGTATTCTCCACCTTGGGCCGCACTGCCGCGCGTGCGATCGAAACCAAAGTCTTTGCCGATTCAATGCGCACTTTCTACAATGAGTTGATCGCGGAAATATCAGCCGGCAAGACCGACACTTTCAACGGTTCGAAATGGGAACCATCCACCTGGCCATCGCATGCGGAAGGCTTTGGCTACATGGACGCCCCCCGCGGAGCTCTCGGGCATTGGATCGTGATTGATCATGGCAAGATTGAAAATTATCAGATGGTTGTTCCTACCACCTGGAATGGTTCACCTCGCGATCACCTTGGAAAACCAGGAGCCTATGAGGCTTCACTGGTTGGCACCTCCATGGTCGACCCCGGCGCACCGCTCGAAATCTTGCGTACAATTCATTCATTTGACCCTTGCATGGCCTGTGCGGTGCATATGATTGATGCCTCCGGGAAAAATGTTGGTGAGGCTGCCACCGGTCTCGATATCTGCCACCGCTAAAGGCTGCCATGCAAACCGGTCGAAAAGTCGTCTTAGGATTAGGAAATACACTAAATCGTGATGAGGGATTGGGCGTTCAGGCATTAAACCGACTGGACGCCCAATTAGGGGCTCAATCGGATTTTGAATTGTTGGATGGCGGTGTTCTGGGACTTAATTTATTGATGATAGTCGAGGAATGCAGCCATCTATTATTATTGGATGCCGTCAATGTTGACAAAGCCCCGGGAACAATCGTAGAACTGGAGAAGGAAGAAATTCCGCTTTATGCCGGGGTCAAACTTTCACAGCATCAAATTACCTTTCAAGAAGTTTTGGGGCTGGCAAACATACGTGGTTATCTGCCTGAACATCTGCATCTGATTGGAACCCAACCCCAGGATATTTCGATCGGGTTGGAGTTGAGCGAATGTATTGAAAAGGCCATGCCGCAAGTGGTTGCACGCGCTGTCGCAGTTCTACAAAGATGGAAGTAAAACCATGCACCAAGGAGAAACTGAACACAATGGATTACTATTTTTTAGATGATGTCACCTGGGAATACAGCCAGGCACTCTATCATGCTGCCGCCCACCTTGGGCGGGAAGCACTTTTTCTTTTACGACCTTCCACCCCATATGTTTGCATCGGCTTCCATCAGGATGCCCAACAGGAAATTGATCTGGATTTCACCACTGAAAACCGAATACCGGTCATACGCCGGGAAGTGGGCGGTGGTGCGGTCTACCTGGATGGCCAGCAGTTATTCTTCCAATTAATCGTGCGGCGGGATCGCCCGGGGGTTCCGGCTGAGATCCGTGCTTTTTACAAGAAGTTTTTACAACCAATCATCGATACCTACCGCCGCTTCGGAGTTCCGGCCGAGTACAAACCAGTCAACGACATTATCACCAACGGGCGCAAGATCTCCGGCACCGGGGCGGCTCAGGTGGATGATATGCTCATTTTGGTGGGCAATTTCATTCAGGATTTCAATTACGAAATGATGTCGAAATGTTTGCGCGTACCGGATGAAAAATTCCGCGACAAGGTTTACAAGACCATGTATGAGAATCTGACCACCTTCTTGCGTGAGACCGGCAGCATTCCTGCCAATGCAGATCTGGCCGCCTATCTTCGCGTGCGTTATGAAGAATTACTGGGTCCCATGGAACCGAAGACGCTTGATATAAAATTACTCAAGAAAGCGGATGAACTGCTGGCAGAAATGAACACACCTGAGTGGTTATTGGCCAATGACCGCCGCCGCCCGGATTCAAAACAGGTCAAGATCGCTGAAGGTGTCTATGTCATTCAAAAAATGTTGAAATCCCCCGGTGGGTTGATTCGGGCAACCGCAGTCAACCAAAATGGACATTTGCATGATGTTCACTTATCGGGCGATTTCTTCTTTTTCCCGTCTGCCAGCCTGGTTGATCTGGAGCAAGCGCTGGAAGGTGCCCCGGTTGATTCCGGCGTCATTTCTGAAATTGTTCAGCATTTTTACATGCAACACGCAATTGAATCGCCCGGTGTCCTCCCCGTGGATTATGGGCAGGTTTTGGCAGGATAAGAGGTAGTGCGTTTAATCTCATCTTCGCCGGTTGGGTAGTTCATCATGATTGAGGAATGCCCAGCCGGGCGAATTGGGATTGCAAATGGAAGGGGTCGAATGATAGAGTTTATGAATTCGTAGTAATCGTAGTTGTGATGCGAAGCACCATGCAAAGCACCTTGCGGTTGCCCTAAATTAACAACAATCATTTATCACAAAACCGAATGTGGATTTACTGGGTAGGGGCAAGCCCTACCCCTACAAAATGTGCATGGGTAATCGTAAGGGTGGTGGAAAGCACCGAGTAACCCCTAACCCTACAAATTGTGTGTTGGTAACGGTAGGGGCAACCCTTGCGGTTGCCCTAATATAACAACAATCCTTATCTGAAGATCGAATGTGGATTTACTGGGTAGGGGCAAGCCCTACCCCTACAAAATGTGCACGGGTAATCGTAAGGGTGGTGGAAAGTACCGTGTAACCCCTAACCATACAAATTGTGTGGTGGAAAGTACCGTGTAACCCCTAACCATACAAATTGTGTGTTGGTAACAGTAGGGGCAACCCTTGCGGTTGCCCTAATATAACAACAATCCTTATCTGAAGATCGAATGTGGATTTACAGGGTAGGGGCAAGCCCTACCCCTACAAAATGTGCACGGGTAATCGTAAGGGTGGTGGAAAGTACCGTGTAACCCCTAACCATACAAATTGTGTGTTGGTAACAGTAGGGGCAACCCTTGCGGTTGCCCTAATATAACAACAATCCTTATCTGAAGATCGAATGTGGATTTACTGGGTAGGGGCAAGCCCTACCCTTACGAGTCTCGATTTAATAATCGTTTTTCTATGCGGCTATTTTGAAATTATATAATAGGTGCTGTGATCGAAGAGCAATATTTCGTAAATTATTATGCAGAAGCTATAATCATATCTGATTTGTTGTCATGATAATTGGTGAAATTGATCCAATTCCCATAATAGTGGATTATTGTGGATATATTCGATAATTTTATGATAAGCCTTTTCATTGCGGATGATCTTTTCATAGTAATTTCGTTGCCACAATTTTCCCATTCTTTGATTATGGGATTTGCATAATTCTAAACATTCTTTGGCAACTAATGATTTATAGGCACCAATAATATCCCCCAGCGTAATTTCACGGGTGCGAACACCACTTTGCCAAATTTGGTGAGAAGAGAATTTGGGAATATCGGTGATGGTCGAATTATTGGCCTCAATCCTTGTTTCATTTATGGATGTGAGAGATCCGGCATTCTCGTCATGGTTCTGAATTGTAATGATTCCATGAATGTGATTTGGCATGATAATTACAGATTCACAAATGATATTTTGGAATCTTTCAGGTAATTTCTGCCATTGGACACTGGCAATTTCCCCGTATTGCGATAAGTGGACTTCGCAATCTGCTATTGAACCAAATATGCATTTGAACTGGTATGTACAAAGCGTAACAAAATAATCACCGGGTTGAGAATAAGAAAAATCCTTTAACCGAATGGACCTGCGATGAAACTGCTGTGATTCGCTCGACATAATTCGTCCTTATTTTGAGATGGTATTCAAAAATAATAAGGAATGTTTAAACAATTATATGATCAAAAGAGAATTCTATTTCTTTGAATTGTCTCGAATAAATATTCTCATAATTAGAAATTGCCATTTTCCAATCGCTACCTTTGTTTCCCCTTCCTGCTTCATCTTTTTTCCCGTATACTGGTATTGTATGAATAGCCAATATAAAAGAGGAATCTCACCATGAAACCTGACGATGTGGCCAAGAAAATGGGCTTTTTAGAACGGAAAATCACTCAAGGGGAGCAGCTTTTACGCACCGTCGAACGACTGAGCATCGGCAACTGGGTGTTGATTGCCGCCGGATTGGTAATGATCATATGGTTGGATATTATTTACAAGATCCTGGGCGGTGTATTAATCCTGGCCGGTGTCTGGCTGATGTACAGCATGATGCGTTTCCGGAGAACGCTGGAACAGGGATTGGTCGAGTATCGTGGTCGCAAGGCCGAGCTGCAAGCCACACTCCTTACCCGCCAGAAATGATAGAAAGGTATACTTATTACCAACAACACTTGAATAAAGTTCTGAACAAATTATCTACTTAGGAGCAACTTAATTTTTAATAATGATGGATACGAATAACCCGGTCATTCAACTCTGCATTCAGGGGACACAAGCTGAGTATGCCCGCCAACCTGAGCAAGCCGCACATTTTTACCTACGTGCCTGGGAAACTGCCAAAACTGATTATGAGCGCTGCATCGCCGCACACTATCTGGCCCGCTCCCAGCCATCCGCGCACGAAGTGTTGCGTTGGAATCGCCTGGCACTCCAGCACGCTCAACTGGTCGAGGATCCTGAAGAGGTGGCAGCCTTTTTACCTTCCATGTACCTCGCCCTGGGTGCAGCGCTGGAGGCTATGGGTGAGATTGATGAAGCCCAGGCCTTCTACCAGCTCGCCAGCCAGGCCGGGCTGAATCACTCACTTTAACGTGCATATAATGCGACCATAACCACCACAAAGAGGGTTAACGCTCCAAAAAGACCGATGATGATGAGAGAGAAAAGCCGGAAGTTGCGTTTTCTCTGTGTGTCCATTTCGGTGCTTACGGGTGGATTGATAATTGATTGAATTCCGGCCATGTCTCCGTGTTTTTGATAATTCTCCAGTTGCGCCAGTTGGCCGATTGCCCGCATACCGCCCCACAGTCCAGCCAGAGCCAGTAAATGGAAGAGGACTCCCAGCCAATCGCCAAACAGGCCAACAATCACTGCGTCAATTGCATAAATAACCATGCCGGTGATCAATACCCAGCGCATGCCCTTTTTTGCGAAATAGCCAAAACCGACAAAGACACCGGCCAGCAGCAGATTCACTAGTATGCCCATACCACGCAGAATGCCGGCAACATTGGTGCTCAGCTCCTGTGACATCCCGTAGACAAAACCATCCACAATTTGCGTTAATCCCAGCCCCATCACGAAAGTTAAGGCTCCATCAAAGTAAAATATGATTGAATTCAAAATTGACAGGCCGGCGATCCAGAAGAACCAATTGGCACCATTCTTCGCCCTGGATTCAAGTGCCAACAATCTTTTTGCGGATTGGATCGGGTCAGTCGCCATGACAGGACTTTGTTGTTCCATATTCATTTGCCTCGTGGATCACATAATCAATTGATTGGGGTTGAAAGCAGAGGGAATTCCACCCCCTTAATATATATTTTAGCACAAGATAAAGACACAAATCCAGACCGAGAGCAGCAAAAATTTTCAACCTGTTCTAAAGAACGGAATATCTTAACGTAGCCTTAAGCATTTGACAAGATTTTCATAAGGACATGTCAGAAGGAGGTGGCTATACTATCCATACAAGCACAAACTTCTCTTCTCCTCTTATTAGAAATCGGGCCTCCTCGTGACACCCGATTTTTTGTTAAAGTGGGTTTTGGATGGGTGCTTGCTGAGGATTCGTGAGGGGAAACCATCGCAATGGAAAGCATGTTCAGGGTTTCTGATAGGATTGGGTTATGTGCCTGATTGTTACGATAATAAATTTTTTTTTGAAGTTGCAAGCGCTTTTGATCATTACAAACTTAAACAATAAACTCAACACCCTATGTGCTTTCTACTCGTGATCTTCCTATCCGCACGCCTGTGCGTACTTTTGTAAAACTTCATTGATTCTGGCGCGGACGAGATCTTGTGGGGTAAACCCTGCTTTTTGATCGCGGTAGAGATCATACTGCCTGGGGGCAAACTGGCTCACCAGACCGGGTGGCAGCACCAGCGCGTTCAGATTGGTGAATAAAATCTTAAGCGTTGACTGAACCTGTGGGTAATGCCAATAATAACGAATACGATCGCTGAGACTATACTTACGTGCGAATTCGATCGTTTGCACATCCCCGTGATAATAACGCTGCCAATACTGCGGATCAGCGAGCATGACATTGTCCAGCACTCTAATAAAATTTGATCTTTCATCCAAAGGTAAAAGTGCATCCTCCATCATAGACAGAGCAAAAACAGCCTCCCTATAAGCAAAGGTCAATTCAGGCCCAACTTTGAGAATGGCAAAATGATCCTCGACCAGATTGCGTAAAGCTCCCGGTGTTTGATAATCGGTTGAGTGTGCTTCATAGACGATCGGTTGAATTTCGATATAGCCTGATAAGGCTGCCGCTTTGCGACGGTCATAGTCCTGAATGAAATCATCTCCAAACTCTACCCCGGGTTGAACCACAACCGCGATAACCCGCTCCCATGCAGATTCAATGTCGGCTTCTTTGAATGCACGCCGGGTGCAGTCAATTGTTTGCTCAAGATCTTCGATTCTTGTGGCAGAAACGCCATCTTCATGTTCCGTAGCTCCGCCTGGGACCGGTACCTCCGTCCCAACCACATAACGAGGCGCTTCGTTCTGATTGACTCTGCTTTCCTCGGCTACTTTCGCCAAACGCGCAGAGCGGCGGGCAGAGACCTCCAGATCCAACAGTCCAGGCGGGTCATCACGAAGGCGCATACTGCAATCCAAATGGATTTTTGTAAAGCCTGCCTGAAGATAAGCACGCATCATCACTTCTGATTTTGCCATTGCTTCATCGGCAGGCTCATTTTGCCAGACATTTGGTCCAAGATGATCACCACCCAGAATAATTTTATCGGGGTTGAAGCCATTATCCTCAGCCATTTGCTCTACAAAACGAACAAAATCAGCCGGTGTCATGCCGGTATAACCACCAAACTGGTTGACCTGATTACAGGTGGATTCAATCAGCAGATTGCCATCTTGCCGCATGGCAGCCTGCAGAACCGCAGGGTGTGCGGAACAAATTGAGGTAATTCCGCGTGCTTCTCCTTTTTTCTGAGCTGTAATAACGTCATCAAGAATCATACTTTAACGCCTCCTCTAATGTTGGCTGACCATCTGTTCCTCCATGCCTTTGAGTGGACAAAGCACCACAGATACAAGCCAACCGTAAACTTTTTCCCAAAGGCCACTGGTTGAGAAAACCATACAAGAAACCCGCATCAAAGCTATCCCCCGCCCCAACCGTATCCTTTACTTCCACCGAGATCGAGGAAGCCTGGTATTCCAGCCCAGCGCTGCTTGCCAGGGCTCCCTGCGCGCCAAGTTTTACCGCCACAATTTTCGCTTTTTCTGACAGTATCTTTGCCGCCTGGCTGGCATGTGCCGCGCCGGTGATGGCCAGTGCTTCGGTTTGGTTGGGTAGAAAAACGTCCGTTTCTGGCAGCAGTTCATCCAGACCATGCCAGTTTCCTGATGGATCATAATTGGTATCAAGAGAAGTAGTCAGGCCACGGCTATGCGCATACCGAAAGAATTCTTGCAAACCGGCTTGCAGTTTGGTTTGCAAATAATAGGAAGCCACGTGCAGATGCCTGCTTTGCTCTAATAACTCATCTTGAATGTTCTCAGCATACAACGCGTCGATTAAACCCGGAAAGGTCAGAATAGCACGGTCAGTATCCCGATTGAGGATAACGCTTAAACCGGTGGAACCGCTGCGATCGATGATGACGTGGCTGGTATCTACCTGGCGTTTGCGCATTTCTTCCAGCATAAAGCGCCCAAAAATATCATCGCTGCACACACCGATAAAGGCAACTTTGAGCCCCAATCTGGCCGCTCCACAAGCAAAGATGGCCGAAGATGAACCAATGGTCAGGTTTGCCGAATCAACCAGTTTTTCCACCTGACCAAACTGCGGAATGACATCTCCGGTCAGGATCAAGTCCGGATTTATTTCACCAGCAACCAGAATATCATACATATCAATACGTCTTATGCCAGCTGAAATCAGCTTCAGCATTGTAAAATTCCGTCCAGGGACGTGCCAAGGCATGACACAATGAGGTCAAGCGTGAGAGGCGCCGGCGACCAGTCGTATTCAGGAAATTGATGCGCTCATCGGCTGTCATCGTGACCGCTTCTTTCCAGACAGCACGGCCAACAGCGATGCCACTGGCGCCTGCATTACAAGCTACGGTCACCTGGCGGATAAAGGTCTCGTAATCGACCGCTGCTGATAAAAGAATCCAGGGTACCTCAGAAGCCGCTGACACATCCTGGCAGGCTTGCTGCCACAGGATCTCATCTTTTTCGCCATTCTCGAGCGGGAACTCAGCCTTGAGTACATCAACTCCCAGCGGGGTCAATCGTCTGGCTGTCTCAACTACCACGTATCTTTTCTCAGACGAAGTAAGTTTTCTGGTTTCGTCCAAGGAATAAGAGAGTGGCTCGAGCATAAGCGCGAGGTCATATTGCTTGCATTGCTCGCCAATATCGTGTGTAAATGCTTCAATCTCACCAGCCGTAGGTGAATCGGGGTGATAGTAGACCAGCAGTTTCAGCGCCGCTGCCCCCATTCGTTTCGCTTTTTCCACGCTCCAACCTGGGATAATTTGTGCTTTGCGAGCTGTGGCTTCACCGCCATAGCCGGTTGATTCAACCGCGACTACCAAACCAACATGATTGGGAATGGCATTGACAGCAATCGCATGGGCGGCGGAAACTTCCGGATCGAGCAAGACAGCTGTAGCCTTGGAGGCAAGAGCTGCAATCACATCCAACTTAAAACGAGATAGTTCGCCATCCTCCATAAAAAGCGGATTGGCCTTGCGTAAATTCTGGCGATGATCGAGAGCCAGGCACGTAATGGTACCGCGCTTGGTGGAGAGATGTTGTAACCCGTAATATTTCCCAATGGTCAGATTTTTCATACTTTTTTCCTTTCGGATCTTAAGGACAAACGTTGCGGAATGCAGTCAGTATGCGATTCTTCTGAATAAAACTGACTTTATTCAGTTTACCCCACTCGCAGGCGGAAGGAAAATCCACATCCATATCCGTATACTCGGCGGCAAAAACTGGTTTGCCTGCTTTGATAAACGGCAACATTTCTTCGATCCAGTTGTAATAATATGCATCTTCAGTTATGGCAAAATCAAAGAAGTCCAGAGAATCTGCCACCATGTCCGGCGCGTTCTTGATGCCAATTGCCAGCCCGCGTGCGTGGGCTTCATCCGCCAGCCAGCGTGCATAGGTCAGCTGGTCTTTATAGGTAATTACAAAGCCGGTATCATTATCGTAGATTTCAATGTTATCGGGTTCAACCGCATCAAAACCTTTTGCCTTGCACAGGTCCAATCGGGCGCGCATGATGGGAGCCAACAGGTCAATCCGGCGAATATCCAGCCATTTTTCACCGGGCCAACCATCGTAATCCTTTCCCAGTACCACAGCCGGAAATTGATCCACATCCGGGCGCCAATCTTCAATTGAACCGACTGAAATGTAACAGATGACTTTGCGATTCTTGCGATGAAGTTCAGCAATGACTTCTGCGTCATTCTCGAACAGGTCAATATCATAGACATCTGCCTCGACGCTGGTGTCAACTGGTGGCTCGGAGATATGCCATTGCCAGGTAAGCCCAACCGACGGTCGCCACCAATTTGCAGCAGGCGGAGGGGAAGAATAGTCAGGTGTAGGTGCCATATTTTCAGCCTCAATTGGAGAGCAGGCTGCCAGCAGAAAGAGAGTTGTCCCAATCCACCAGGTTATTCTGCTCATACTGTATGAGTTTTGAATTGTGGTAAATATTCTTTGTTTTGGGCAAAGAGCTCGTTGGTCATTTGGCGAATCTCAGCCAATGAAAGCACAGATGCTGTCAAAGGATCGTGACAAATGGCGCGGTAAATCATGGTTGGATCGCCCACCAATGAACCGTTGATCGCCAATTCTTCAATACCGGAACTGAGTTGCGTTAAAAGAGCACATTCCGGTGGCAGATCGCCGACGTGGATGGTATGGAAGCCGGCCTTATCAACCACGACCGGCACTTCAACACAGGCGCCCTCCGGCAGGTTGTTGATGAGGTGCGTATTACGCACGTTGCCGTTGAATTTGAACATTTCACCGCCTTTGAGGGCGTTGATAATATAGGCAGCATACTCATGCCCCCGTTCCAATCCTTCCGGACCGAGTTCTCGCGCCAGCTCCTCTTTCACTTGTTCCTTCCAGGTGGCTTCGTTGTGCTGATATTCTTTCAAGATATAGGCATACTCACCCGGATTCCAGCCGGTGCCATGCGTGCAATACTTCTCGATCAGATCAGGTCGTTTGCGGAACCACCAGTTATATTCTGAATTATGCCCGCTCGATTCGGTGACATACTTGCCTAAAGCCAAATACATCTCATTTCGCACAATCTCTTCCTGATAGATTTCCGGCCTTTCTTTGATGGCTTTATCTATGAGCGGATAGGCATCCTTGCCATTCCATTTATATTCCAGGTACCAGGCCTGGTGGTTGATACCGGCACAAAGATAATCGATTTCATGGAAAGGTGCACCAATCCATTCTGCCAGCATCATCGCAGTCCCCTGGACGGAATGGCAAAGACCGGTGACTGTGATATCTGTCTGTCTCTGCAAAGCGGAACATAACATGGCCATCGGGTTGGTGTAATTGAGCAGAACCGCGTTGGGACACACTTTTTCCATATCGCGGACAATATCCGTCATCGGGTTAATTGTGCGCAAGAAGCGGAAAATTCCACTCGGGCCACGCGTATCACCCACATTGATGTCAATCCCATATTTCTTGGGGATTTCAATGTCATAACGCCAGACTTCCGTGCTACCGGTCAAAATGGTAGTCAGGACCACATCCGCATCCTTGAGTGCTTCCAAACGATCCAGGGTTGCTTCCACCTTGGCAGGACGATTGCCTTCGTGGATCAGCTTTTCTACACCTTTTTTTGCCCACTCCAAGCGCTCGACGTCAATATCCATCAAGCTCAGAATGGCATCCTCGAGCAGCGGGAAAGTCAGAATATCACGTACCAGCTCCAGGGTAAAGCCCAGGCTGCCAGCTCCTATAAATGCTATTTTTGTCATTTGTCATTCTCCTTTGAATGGTACATCTACTTTGTTTTTATAAAATGCGAATCTGCCTTCTAGCCAAATCAGAGTTCTTTTACCAGGGCAGACCACACAAATCAATTTCACCAGGCGGCCATGGCTGAGTTGATAATAGCAAAACCATTACAACCGTATTTATTGTACGCCTTTGCCCTTCCTGAATAAATTTAAGGGATTGGGCAACCGGTTGCCAGCCGCAGCCGGCATACAGCGGCTGAGTTTCCCCAGCACATACTAACAATCCGAATGGCAATTTGAACTGATCGCGCATAAAGGATTCACTTGCTTTCAGTAACTGAGACGCCAATCCTCTTTTTTGCCATTGTGGGTGCGTGGCAACTCCCCCAACCCCAACCACAGGGATTACGCTTTTTCCAACCAAAATTTCTCGCTTCAACATCCCCAATTGGGAAACCAATTGATTATTAATGAAGGCCAGTGCCATCCATTGTGACGCTGACCACTCGATCCCTTTGAGATCAGGGTCATCCCGATCTTCATCCGCAAAAGCAAGCTGATCAATCTCTTCAATCTTGCGATCCAGTTCTGGTAATATTTCTTTCCCTTTGAGAAATTTAATTTGAACAACCATCATTTCAAGCCTGAAGTAACAAAACCTTTCACAATCCAGCGCTGAAAGAAAACCAGCACAAATAAAACTGGTAAAACGATCAGAACCGTAGCGGCCGCGATGAGACCACCCTGCCCGGTATGGGTGGAATTAAACCATGTCAGAATGATAGGCAGGGTGCGCACTTCGTTTTTCTGTAGAACGATCATTGGCCACAAATAGGCGTTCCAGTTGCCCATGAACGACAACAACCCCAGAGTTGCCATCGGGGCACCCAGTTGTGGGATTACCAGGCGCCAGTAGATTTGCCATTCCGAGGCACCATCAATGCGGCCTGCATCGAGCAGGTCATTTGGGAAGGTCTCACAGAACTGGCGGATCATAAAGATGCCAAAAGCATCCACCGCACTAAAAATAATCAGACCCCATAAAGAATTGATCAGGCCAATTTTTGCCAGGATCAGGTAACTTGGAATCATGGTGATGTGTGAAGGAATCATCATCATGACCAGAAACCAGCCGAACAAGATTCTTTTGCCTTTAAATTCGAATTTAGCAAACAAATAACCCAGCAGCGAACTGGTCAATAGCGTCATAGTAACATTAAAACCAGCCACAAACAGGCTGTTGCCGTAAAAACGCAACAATGGCAGGTTGGGATCAGAAAATATCTTCTTAAAATTATCTAAGGTTGGATTTTGTGGGAAAAAGGTAGGCGGTACACGCAACGTTTCCGTGTTGGTCTTGAATGCTGTTAGGACCATAAAAATAAAAGGAAGCAGCGTGGCGACCAATCCAACTGTCAGAAGGATCAAAAATAAAATTTTTCGTTTTTCTTCAAACCCAGAAGATTTCTTTTGCGACGGAAGAGCAATTTTTTTGGAGTCATTCATCGCAGTCATATTAATACTCCCAATCCGTGCGCAGAACGCGCATCTGAAAGAGGGTAATAGCCATGATGATCAAAAATAGTACGAATGATTCAGCCGCAGCCCAGCCCATGTTTTGGTAACGGAAAGCATTCTTATAAATATCCAGCATCAAGACTTGAGTCTTATTGCCAGGACCACCATTCGTCATGACTTGAATAATGTCAAAAACCTGGAAGGAGGATAACATCGTCATCACGCTGACAAAAAGGAAGGTGGGTTTAATTAATTGGATGGTGATCAATCTAAAAGTCTGCCAGGGGGTTGCCCCATCAATTAAAGCAGCATCTTTTAGATCTTGTGGGATGCTCTGCAAAGCTGCAATAAAGATGACCATGTTATAGCCATAATCTTGCCAGAGGTAGGCCAGAATCACGGCCCATAGTGCCACAGAAACCCCCAAAAAACCTGCACGCGGGTCAGACAACCAGGCCACCGGTTGTCCACCAAAAAATCGAACAATGGCATTGATCCAGCCTGCCTGAGGGTCATACATACTCAGCCAGATGATAGCCACTCCTACGGAGGACATCAATACCGGCAAAAAGTAAATTGCGCGGTAGAGTGCTTTGAACTTGCTTCCAATCTCTTCCAGTAAATAGGCTAATGTAAGCGTTAGTACCAGATTAAGCGGTAGAACGGCGAAAGCGAAGACCAATGTATTTTTAAGACTGACCAGGAATAAGCGTGACTTGACCGAAATACCTTGGAACATCTCACTGAAATTTCCCAGTCCAATAAAAGGATTCGAGCCGCCCAACCCAAGTATCGGTCCCCCTAAGCGTCCCGGGCTGTAATTATAAAACATCAAGATAAACGCCCATCCCAGAATGAAAATCCCCAGGGAGTTGTAGATTAACAATGGAATTACAATTTGCGAGACAAACCGGTTTTTACTTTTTGTAAGACCACTTGTGGAAAAATTCTTGTTTTTTACACTTTGAGTCATACTAATCCTCCTCTGGTTGAGGGCGGTGGTCAAACAATGTGCCCTGAGGCGTTTTCTCAACGCCTCAGGGTCTAATTCAAAGATTAAAAAGTAGAGTTCGCCTCAGTATTAATTGCTTCAAGGGCTTCATCAACTGTTTCCACACCTTGTAGAGCATTCAGCAAATGTGGATAAATGATCTCATAGATTACCAGATCACGATCGGGCATATTGCCCAAATATTCACCATACGGCAACGTACCCAATGCTTCTCCCACCCATGGCATTTCTTCATCAATCTTAGCAGATTTTGCAACTTCTTTCAAAGCCGGAATTGTCCCGCTGGCTATGTTAAACGATTCTGCATTGGCAGTCACAGTCGTGACATATTTTACAAAATCCCAGGCCACATCCTGATGTTTGCTATTGGGTGATACAGCCAAACCCCAACCAGAATCAGCGACAAAAACTGGCTCGCCCTGAATGGGTGGCAGAAAGAAGTAACCCCACTCATCGCTAAAATCGGGGAAGTTAGTCAATCCTTCCGCAATTGCCCAGGTACCAATATAACCGATGGCCACTTTGTTGGTAAAAAAGGCATCAATTACAAAGTTGGTTGTGTCATTGAAAACAACCGGGTCAACTACACCCTTCTGTACAGCATCCATATAAAACTCCAGCTGTGCTTTGGCTTCTGGCGTGTTGAAGGTAAAACCAGTCCGATCTGCGTTCCAATAATCTCCGCCGCGCTGCTTTATACCGGCCAGGAATGAGAATGATAAAGGATCTGCTGCTGTGAAATGAAAGCCTGCTACCGACATCATCCCGGAGGAATCGTTCGCTTCCAACTTGACTGCATCTGCAATGACATCATCCATCGTCTTCCAGACAGGCGGATAGACAACACCGGCGGCTTCAAACATGGTCTTATTAACAAGCACACCGCCATATTCGGTATTAAATTCCTGTGGTAAGCCATACAATTGACCGTTGACAGTGAATCCGCCTATCGGAGCAGAATAGAATTGATTCTCTGCTTCATCCAATGTCATAATCTCAGCCGGCATGGGTGCCAGGCGTTCGTAGTATTGGGAGGTCCACGTCCCAAAGATTTGCAAAATGTCAGCTTCTTCCTTGGCAGGCATGGCTGTTTGCAAGTTCTGGAGATAGAGCTCATAATCAAAAGATTCACGCTGGATGGTCACATTCGGATGTTCGTCCTGATACGATTTAATCAGGGCATCATAACCCGCATTAAAAGCATTGTTGGTGTGTGTCCAAAATCGTAAGGTTACTTTCGCATCATCAGCGGGTGTAGGTTGACTTGGTGCCGTACAAGAGGCAAATGTCAAAGATAAAACAACGAAAACAAAAAGTAACCTGTAGGTTTTTATATTCATTTCATCTTCTCCTTTTAAATGGTTATGCAAAACTAAAATTTTGATAAAACCGATTTATTTTTTGGATCCCTCCTTATTAGATATCGAGCGTCACGACGGATGAGAGATTATTAGGCTTATCCGGGTTCAACCCTTTGTGGATAGAACGATGGAATGCCATCAATTGCAGGATGGGAAGAAATAGAACATTTTGCAACACTTCCGGTATTCCACTATTAAAGTTGATATCAGCCTGGGTTTCTCCCAAACTAAGGGTATGTGCCCCAAGTGCTTTCATTTCTTTCATCACCTGAGCTTCATTGCGAAGATTGAATTCCGAATACAGGCCAATTATCTGTGTGCTAGGAGTCACCATCGCCATTGGCCCATGACGAAATTCAAAGAAATGAAAGGGTTCACTATGGGTGAGCGTCATTTCTTTCAGTTTAAGGTTCGTTTCGCAGGCCAGGCCAAAGCGTGCACCAGAACCGAGGAAATAGAAGCGATCCAGGTTAATATTCTGCCCAATTGAACGGGAGATTGGTTCATATTCCGTTATGAGTCTGCTCCCCACAGCCTGCAGCTTATGTAATAGGCCAATCCAATCATTCCGGCGGCCAAGGATGGATGTCATGGTTGTGGCTGCGACCAACATGGAGGCAAATGAACGGGTTTGGGCCACACTTTGCTCCTGACCTGCTTCGATGATCAGTGCAATGTCTGCCAGGCCGGCCAGGGCCTCCTCTGGATAATTGCTAATGGCAATCACGTAACCTTTGTCATTATTTTTAAACTTATTTACGGCTGCGACTGTTTCTGTGGTGGACCCAGAGCGGCTAAGAGCTACCAATAGCGTTTTGCCAGACGTGAGAAGCGCATCCGGCGAAAAAAGTAATTCACTGGCGGGAACTGCTCTGGCAGGAATACCGGTGGTTTGCTGTAGCGTAAAAGCCGCGGAAAGCGATAAATAATATGTGGACCCACAACCGGTAAAAATAACCTGATCGAATTGTGTAAGATCAATTTCTTCTAATTTCTGGCGTTGACTTTCCGCCACAATAATTGCACTATCCCAGATTTCAGGTTGAGAAAGTATTTCTGCATATGTATTAATGCCATTTTGATTTGTTTCAAAATTTGTTTCCATTATTTACCCAATAAAAGTCTTTCTGCATTTTTAAAGTAAACTTTTTCCAACACTTCACAGGGCAAATTCAAACCATATATTTGCCAGCGCCCCTGACCCGGTATAACGGAAGTACCGTAATTAAAATATTCATCTTCTGTTTCCAAAAAACGAAAAATGATGCGATAAGTGTCCAAATCTGGTCCCATATCGGAACCGAACAAGATGCGATCTGAGTATTGCAGCATAAAACGTTTGGCTGCATAAGGCTGCCGGCCTAATTCGCTAATACGCGCCGAGATATCCACATGAAAGTTGGGGCAGCGGTCGAGCATTGCACCAACCCAGGCTAGATTTTCTGCATAACACCCAACATGAGCACCAATAAAGGTTGTGTTTTTATGGGTTTCAACCAGATTCGCCAACCCCTGGATGATATGATTAAAAGAAGGATTAGGCGGGCTGGTAAAAGCCCAATCGGGATGTTCACGCAACTCTTCCCAGCGTTCATTGTTCTCATCAATTGGGTCGAAAAACGCAACCGGATCCGCTACATGAATCATGACGGGAAAACCAATTTCCGCTGCTGTTTCCCAAATGGGTGCAAGGCGGGAGTCATCAACATTTACCAGCATCCCGAGGTGATCTTTGACATGCAGTCCTAGGCCTTTCCATATTTTTAACCCTTCTGCTCCGCGCAATTTTTGAAGCCTCAACTTATGAGCTGCCCACTCCGGGAAGGAAGACCCTTTGACTTCCCACATACTCCAATCCACTCCACCGAAAATGTGGAAGCGTTCGGGTGCAGGCTGCTTGAAATGGTCCAAATGCGTTTCGAGGATATGCTCACCCCAGCCCCCATCAAGATCTACATATCGGACGACACCGGCTTGATCGAGTTGGTCAAGCAATTCACCAATTGGACGCTGATCCCATCCGCCGCCGAATGCCTGGCCAAGGTGGTTGTGTGCATCAATCACAGCAAAACACGGTTTAGAGATTAAAGTCGATTTGGTAACTAGTTTTGATTGCGGGCGATAGTCTTGGAGGAGCATTAGAAATGATTCCTATTGACCTTTCTGAGGTATATAAGGCCATCAGACCTATGCGGTGATAACGATAATCCCTTTTTCAGCAAGAGACGAAAGAAAATTAGCTGGTGCGTTCTGATCAGTAATAAATTTATGGATGCTTTCAACAGGCGCCAGGTAAGCGATCGAAACCGAGTTGATCTTGGTATGGTCTGCTACCACAATGACTTCCCGACCACATTTTAATATGGCCCGGTCTGTCATTGTCTCCGGCAGGTAATCATTGGTAAGCCCATTTTCAAGGTCAATAGCGTGAATGCCGATTATTACTTTGTCCGCTCTAATCTCTGACAAAGCCTGTTCGGTGATATGCCCAATAAAGGAAAGTTCGCTGTCACGCAACATACCTCCCAAAGCAATGAGGCTGATGTCCGAGAGACCTGATAACAGATTCATGACTGGTAATGAATTGGTAATAACAGTTAGTGAGCTACGATCTTTTAAAATACGCGCCGCTTCCAGCACCGTACTACCGGACCCAAGAAAAACAGTTTCTCCATCTTGCACCTGATGAGCAGCAGCCAGACCGATTTTCTTTTTTTCTTCTGCCTGTTCCATTTCCCGTTGTAACATGGGCAGTTCAGGGGGAGCCTGGCGCAAAGAGATTGCACCGCCATGTACGCGTCGTAAATGGTTCTGCTCGGTTAATACCTCGAGGTCTCTTCGGGCAGTAGCCTCACTGACGGCGAACATTTCGCAAATCTCCGCCACCGAGATACGTTGTTGGCGGTTTAGAAAGATAAGGATTTCTTGTTGGCGTTCAATATTTGAAAGATAATCTAGGGTCATGTGCATAAAACCAATCAATAGCAATCATATCTAATCACATCTAATCACATTCTAGCAGATTTATCTGTCATTTACAATAGGGAAATTTCATATTTGGCAAAGAGTGAGAATCGATGCGTTGGTTGATTCGCTGATTACAATTTTAGGAGACTACAGGTAAGAACAAATCCATCGAAAATTCAAGCGGTAAAACCATCCGTCGTAATTTTTGGATACAAGTTCCTCATTTTATAAATTTGGACGGTCTGTGAAGGGAATGGGTTGCTTTGCGAGCCTCCGGCGACTACCCGGTTATTTCGGGAGACTGTTGGATGAAAGAATTGCCATTTCTAACCACAATCTGAAAAAATCATATATAATGATCATATCCGTAACAGAGAGGTTCCGAAAGAAAGATGATTGACAACAATTTGAATTAATTCGTGTCGCATTCCCTTGGCAGACAGCCATCGGAGTTCCATTTCACACATTTAGATTCAAATTGGCAGGGTTTCATGCTTTCTATCAATCAAATTTATAAATCTTACGGGTTGACAACCGTTCTCAAAGATGTCACTTTCACCATCAATCGTGGGGAGCGTTGGGGGCTGGTGGGCTTGAACGGCAGCGGAAAAAGCACATTACTGCGCATTCTGGCCGGCGAAGAAAAGGCAGATCGCGGCAGCTTTCACTTTTCACCGCACACTTTGCAGGTTGGGTATTTGCCGCAAGGCTTTCGCTTCACTGATGAAGTATCGATGCAAGAATTCCTCGATACGAATGTCAGCCGCCTGGATGTTCTGACTGGCCAATTGAGCAACCTGGCACAGCAACTGGTTTCTCAACCAATGGATAGTGACTTGCAGAAAAGATACGATGCCACCTTGCTGGAGCTAAGCAAAGCTAGTCTAAAGACAGACAGGCTGCCGGTTACCCTGGCTGCCCTGAGTCTGGACACACTGTCACCGGAGATACCCATCAGCCATTTAAGCGGTGGACAAAAAACGCGTTTAATGCTGGCGTCGCTTTTGCTTAACAACCCCGATCTCTTGCTGCTAGATGAGCCAACCAACCACCTCGACATTGAGATGTTGACCTGGTTGGAAAACTGGATCACCAGCTTCCAGGGTGGAATTCTGCTGGTCAGTCATGACCGTGCTTTCCTTAACCATACGGTCAACAGGATTCTTGAACTGGATGAGCACAGTCACGAAGTGCGTTTCTATAATGGCAATTATGATGACTATCTCGGACAGAAAACGCAAGAGCGTGAACAACAAATTCAGGCATTTAAAGACCAGCAAGATCAGATTCGCCGCTTACAGCACTCCGCCCGTGAAATACGCGCCCGCAACCGTTATCATAAAGGTGGCAAGACCGATCCTAAAAATACCGATGGGTTTGCGATTGGTTTCTTTGCAAATCGCGGTAAGGAAGTTGATCAAAAAGCAAAAAATATTGAGAAACGGGTCGAAAGGATGCTCAATGAAGATAAGATTGATAAACCTGCTCGCAGCTGGCAAATGCATGTCGCCTTTGATCAACCACAGATACGCAGCCGTGAAGTGCTGGTAATGGAAGGGTTGCGCGTCGGGTACCCCGGGCTGACACTTATTGATCAGGTTAACCTGACGCTGCTGTATGGTCAGCATATCGCACTGATTGGCGCCAACGGCAGCGGTAAAACCAGCCTGATTAAGACGATCTGCGGCCAAATTGCACCTTTGAGTGGCACTTGCCGTTTGGGGAGCTCAATCCAACCCGGTTTGATGTCTCAGGAGCAAAATGAACTGGATTTGGAATTGAATGCCCTGCAATCTTTGCAAAAAGTTGGTACCGGCAATGAAACTGAATTACGCCGCTTTCTTTCACTTTACCTCTTCAACGGGGATGAAGTCTTTGTACCGGTTGCGAACATGTCGTATGGGGAACGGGCACGTCTGGCTTTAGCATGTTTGATAGCAGCAGGTTGTAATTTCCTGATGTTGGATGAACCGATCAACCATCTTGATATCCCTTCACGCACCAATTTTGAAACCGCCCTAGCACAGTTTGATGGCAGCGTACTGGCAGTGGTGCATGATCGCTATTTTATTGAGGGCTTCGCCCATCAAATCTGGGATTTGCGGGAGAAGCGAATTTGGGTGCGAGAGGTATCAACTCAAGAGTAGAAAGCAATTATCCTATCTGCTTATTTCACAGGTTACTGAATAACAGTAAAAGACTCGCTAACAGCACAAATCCAATTGCAGTTCTTGCAACATGCTTAATTGGAGTAATTCGAACGTGTACCTCAGAACAGATTACAAACAACTTATTACAAGGAACTCATTGCTCAGAACTAATTACTCAATCTTCCCATCCCAAATCCAAACCAAACTTATTTCTCATAATTGTTCCCATCATCCTGATTCCACAAACCCAAAATTCCACGGACGATGGCGAATTCCCCTAAATGGTAGGCATTGTGGTCGGCCACCAGCAGCACTTCGCGCAAGTAGGTGTACCCGGGTGCATACGGCAGTTCGGCCGCCAGATCAATTTTTTCGTCCTCAACCATCGCTTCCAGCGTATTCAGGTCGGTCTGAATGGCTATCACAGTGGTATGCCAAATCTCAACAGTAGCCTGTTCATCAACTGCCGGCCAATAGTCTTGTGGCCATCGCATTTCCTGGTAATCCGGTCGAATGATGAAATCAATGATATCGCGTTGTGTTCGGCGGATATGCTCGAGCAGATGCCAAAAAGTGTAGGGCATATTGGGGATGAGGGTGTTGAAATGCAGGGCAGGAAAATTATCAACAGCTTTAAAGCCCATATGGGCATGGTTGCCTTTCAGAAGGGCGGCCAGTTCTTTACGAAAAACATCACTTGCAGTCATATGTGCCTCACTTAGTTAACATTGTTGCTATGATGCTAGCCGAAATTTTCATTTCAGGCAAGCTGAAATGAAAGGAAAGAAGAGGAAACGCCTGCCATACAAATCCAGCATACTTTCAGTTTTCAAACCATTTTGGATTACTAATGAGCTGATTTCATGAACACGTTCGTTTGTTGTAATTTTATCCTCTCACGATACCTCACCGTTGAGAAATAGATCATCAAAATTATTATCTTTCGTTTACAAAGTGGCTATCTCCGTAAACACATTCTTTATCGCCGGGTAGAGTTGATTATAGACTGGATAGATCTGTTGATAGCGATTCACATTCCCCGCATTTGGCTGAGTTCGATCAACTACACGGATGGTCGCCTGGCAGGCTTCAACTGCATTTATCCAGGCACCACCTGCCACACCTGCCAAAAGTGCAGCCCCAAAGGCAGCACCCTCACTGCTATTGACGGTTACTAACTCGGCGCCTAGTACATCTGCCAGAATCTGACGCCACAATCCACTGCGGGCTCCCCCTCCTGAAACACGGATCTGTTGAATATCCTTCAGGCCGGCCGCTTGCATCAACAGCAAGCAGTCCTTGAGGCCAAAGGCTACTCCTTCCAGCAGTGCACGGGTTAGATGCGGCAGGGTATGCCGGCGGGTCAAAGCCGATGAAGCCAGCCCGGGCATAAGGGTCCGGATAAGGGGTACGTTCACCAGTCAGATAGGGCATAAAAAAGAGCCCATCCGCACCGGCCACGATTTCCTCGACAGGTTTTAGTAGGTCCTCAAAACTGACGTTTGGTTGAAAGACATCGCGATACCACTGCAAGCTGCCGGCCGCACTAAGCATGACACCCATAAAATGCCAGCGCTGCGGTAAGGCATGGCAAAAAGAATGCAAAAGACCATTTTTTTCAATAAAAGGCTGCTCAGTGGTTGCGAAGACCACGCCTGAGGTGCCCAAAACCAGTGAGACGATCGCAGGCACGACAGCCCCAACCCCGACTGCCCCGGCGGCTTGATCGCCACCGCCTGCGACGACTGCTGTGCGTGCTGCCAAGCCGGTATAAGAGGCAGCTGTGGGTGAGATTTCACCGGTCACTTGCTGGCCTTCGAAGGTAGGCGGCATAAGCTCGGGATCTATCTGCAGGGCTGTTAGCATTTCTGGCGACCAATCCCTTTTTTGCAAATCAAAAAGAAGCGTACCGGCTGCACCAGCCTTGTCGGTGGCATACTCCCCGGTCAGCCGGTAGCGAATGTAATCCTTCGGCAATAAAATATGCCGGCAGCGCGCATAAATTTCGGGTTCGTGCTGTTGCACCCATAAAATCTTGGGTGCAGTAAAGCCAGTCAGGGCATCATTGCCGGTTAGAGTAATCAGCCTTTCACGGCCGATACGCGCGCGGATCTGATCACATTGCAGGCTGGTGCGCTGATCATTCCATAAAATGGCCGGGCGTAATACCTGCCCCTCTGCATCCAACTTCACCAAGCCATGCATCTGACCGGTTAAGCCAATGGCCTTAATCGCTGCCGCAGGAATTCGTGATTCCTCCAGCACCTCCCGGATACTGGCTGACACAGCCTGCCACCACTCATAAGGATCCTGTTCGGACCATAATGGATGAGGGGTGAAAAGACTCAATGGCTTGGTAGCACTTTTGATGACCTGTCCGCAATGATCGATCAGTAAGGCTTTAGCGCCAGTGGTGGAAATATCAATGCCCAGGAAATAGGTTTTGGCCATGCAGCCTCTCAAAATAATTTATGAACGTACTCCCATCAGGAGTTCATTGGTTAATTGGTCCAATTTTTCATACCGTAACCCACGTGCAGCAATTTTCTGGCGATCAAATGCAAACGTCTTTATCTTATTCGCCTTCTCCAATGAGAAGGCTCCCGCAAATGGTTGCAAACTGTTGTTTTCAGAATGAATTTCAGCCAGCAGTGATTGAATAGAAGAATCTGCATTGAATTGGGCTGCCTTTTCTTTAAAGATAAGGTAAGAGCGCATACAGCCGCGCGCAAAATCTTTGACCCCCTCGTAATCTTCCGTGCGCATGGCGTGCGCATCAAAATGACGACTGCCCTGATAGCCAACATCTTCAAGCAGCTTAACCAGGAAGAAAGATTGCTTTAAGCTCTGCATGCCGAAACGCCAATCCTGATCAAAGCGCACATAATTCTGGTCGTTAAGATCAATGTGAAAAAGCTTACCGGCATCCCAGGCTTGGGCGACGGCATGCATGAAATTAAGCCCGGCCATATGTTCGTGTGCCATTTCCGGGTTGACACCTACCATCTGCGGGTGATCAAGGGTGGCTATAAATCCCAGCATTGCCCCGCTGGTCGGCAGGTAAATATCTCCGCGTGGTTCATTTGGTTTGGCCTCGAGGGCAAATTTATAATCATAGCCCTGTGCCAGTGAATACTCACACAAGAAGTTGATACTCTCACGAAAATGTTTGAGACTTTCAAGAGCACTCTTGGTGGCATCTGATTCAGTACCTTCACGCCCACCCCAGAAAACATATACTTCTGCTCCTAATTCCGCCCCAAGATCCATGTTGATCATCGTCTTCTGAAGAGCATAATTGCGGACACGCGCATCACTGGATGTGAAAGCACCGTCTTTGAATATGGGATCGCTGAAGAGATTCGTGGTTGCCATCGGCACCTTCAAACCGCTATCCGCCAGAACTTGTTTAAACTCTTTGATGATCTGTGCTCTTTCTGACGGGGTCGCATCAATCGGGATCAAGTCATTATCATGGTAATTGACTCCATAAGCACCAACCTCTGCCAGCAGATGCAGCAACTCAACCGGTGAGAGTCCCGCGCGGACAGGGCCACCAAACGGATCAGCGCCACGGTTTCCGACGGTCCAAAGGCCAAATGTAAATTTGTGTTCAGGTTTTGGCTCGTACATATATTCCTCCAAAAAACACTTAAGTTAACCAGTTCGTGGGGTCACGCATTACTGCATCCAATACCAACGCAACTGCTCCATGCACACAAGCGTCGACCCCTAGCTGGGAAGGTAACAGTTGCACGAGTGTGTGCTCAGCAGCCAAAACCTGGCCGGATAATTGCTTTTGAATCGCAGGGATCAGCAAATGGCCAG
>Ga0207420_1000295_pt1 | contig 64026 bp, 59 predicted proteins | sample ThiBio_inoc_biof_FD_183941 | JGI IMG/M metagenome (GOLD analysis project Ga0207420, IMG submission 183941) | Wastewater bioreactor microbial communities from Cape Town, South Africa - Thiocy_inoc_biof (SPAdes) | ecosystem: Engineered > Bioremediation > Thiocyanate > Unclassified | place: South...
AAAGTCATCATCGGCGCCATGATGCGCAAGCTCGTTCAGGTCGTATTCGGTGTTCTCAAATCGGGGAAACCTTTCGACTCCAGCTTGCATATGGCTTGACACGCATAACAGTATCTTCAGCCGCGAAGGGGTCGAATCATGCGATTCGCGGCTGAAGCCGCTCCCACAGCGGTCACACCTCATGGCGCCAAATCGACAGCCCTGAGGTCTGAAAATAACATGAATGAAATCAGGTCCTATCTCTTATCCATCAAGCGCCAATAGCTCCTGAATTGATGAACATCACCATGGCACAAGCACTGGCCGCTGCGCAAGACCGAGGCCTCGCGCGCATTGACGCGCAGATGCTGCTGCTGCACGCGCTGGGCCGCTCGCCCTACGACCGTGCCTGGCTGATCGCGCACGACATGGACGCACTGCCCGCCGAAGCCGCAAGCTCTTTCGAGCAGCTTGGCGCGCGCCGCCAGCAGGGCGAGCCGGTGGCCTACCTCATCGGGCGCAAGGCCTTCCATGGCCTGGACCTGGCCATCGATGCGCGTGTGCTCGATCCACGCCCCGATACCGAAACACTGGTCGATTGGGCGCTGGAGCTGGCTGCGCCGCTGGCCGCGCCGCGTATCGCCGATCTGGGCACGGGCAGCGGCGCGGTGGCGCTGGCACTGAAGACGCAGCGCCCCGATGCCACCGTGACGGCGGTGGACGTGAGCGCCGATGCGCTGGAGGTGGCGCGCGGCAACGCGGCGCGGCTGCAACTGCCCTTGCGCTTGCGGCAGGGCCACTGGCTCGACGGGCTGAACGAGCGCTTCGACCTGATCGTCAGCAACCCGCCCTACATCGCCGAGGGCGACCCGCACCTGCTGGCCCTGGGCCACGAGCCGCGCCTGGCGCTGGCCAGCGGCGCGGACGGTCTGGACGCCATCCGCTGCATCATCGCGCAAGCCCCTTCGCGCCTGTCCCCCGGCGGCTGGCTGCTGCTGGAGCACGGCCACGACCAAGCGAGCGAGGTGCGGGCGCTGTTGTCCGCCCGGGGCTTTGCCCAGGTGCAAAGCCGCAATGACCTGGCGGGTATTGCCCGATGCAGCGGCGGGGCAATACCCCTCGAACCCGATGTCGATGCGCCAGTGATGGAATAATTTGCACCCCACCCTGCAGGGTGGCACTGTTTTCAGGAGTACCCTCATGAGCGACGTCCAGCAACGCATCGACCAATTGGTCAAGAACAACCAGATCCTCCTTTTCATGAAGGGCGACGCGCATTTCCCCATGTGCGGCTTTTCGGGCCGCGCGGTGCAGATCCTCAAGGCCTTGAATGTCGACCTGGACACGCTGGCCACGGTCAACGTGCTGGACGACGAGGACATTCGCCAGGGCGTGAAGGAATACAGCAACTGGCCCACCATTCCGCAGCTCTACGTCAAGGGCGAGCTGGTCGGCGGCGCGGACATCATGATGGAGATGTACGAGTCGGGCGAGCTCAAGACGCTGCTGGAAAGCGTTCAGGCCTGAAGCACCACGAAGGCCACCGCAGGGCTGGCCCCGCCGCTGGCCATGCCTTCAATCGGGCATGGAGCAATGCCCGCCCTGGGTGGCGTGGCCCGAACCGGCGGCAAACGGCGCCAGCTCCCGGCGCAAGTCCACGGGCGGCGAGGCGACATAGTCCCACGCCATGAAGACAGCAAACAGCACCCAGAACACGGTGCGCAATCCCCAAGTCTTCATCGCGCCCCCTCAATAACCCAGCCGCCTGCGGATGCGCAGGCCGAAGATGGTGCCGGCAAACGCCATCGGCGCCCAGATCCAGCCGTGGATCGAGCCGGTTGAAATGCCGGAAAACATCGCGCCGATGTTGCAGCCGAACGCCAGGCGCGAGCTGTAGCCCAGCAGCAGGCCCGCGCTCAGAGCCACGGCCCACTGCTTGCCGGTGAGCGACTTGTGCGATGCGGGCTTGCCCGCGCTCACCCAGAGCGCCCCGGCGAGGATGCCGATGTTGGTGATGGTGGTCACATCGAGCAGCACCGTCTGCTGCAGCAGTGCCGCATTGCCCGGCAGACTCCAGAACCAGTTGTGCGTGGGATCGATCACGCCGGCCGACTGCCCGATCTTGGCCACCCACAGCGCCGGGCCATAGACGATGCCCCAGGGGTTGCCCGAAATCAACAGCGCCAGCGCAGCGAAGACCGCAATCAGGATGGCACCCACGACCCACTTGCGCGCGAACAGCGCCGGCGCGGCGCTGCCGTGCGACCGATGCCATGAGCGTGTGTACCAGGCCACCCCCGCGCCAATCGCCACCAGGGCCACCAGGGTGCCCGCCAGCGCCTTCTGCCAGCCCCATTCGGTGACGAAACCCAGGGGTTCGGTGCTGCCCAGGCTCAGCCACCAGCCCAGATGCCAGCTGCCGAAGAAACTGCCAATGGCAAAAAGCGGCAGGATGGCCACATTCAGCGGTATGCCCATGCCCGCCTTGTAGAACACGCCACTGCCGCAGCCGTCGGCCACCTGCATGCACAGCCCGAAGGTGAAGGCGCCAACGAGCAGGCTGACGCTGGGCGGGCCGAGCGCGGCCGTGAGTTCGGGGTAATGCCCGAGCAGCGGCATGCTCAGGATGGCCGCCAGGCCGAACGCAATCAGCTGGCCGAAGACGCCGCTGGGATTCTTGTCTTCCACCAGAATGCGCCATGCCGTCGTGAAGCCGAAACGTTGGCCCGCCAGCGCCACGCCCAAACCGATGCCGACGAGGAACAGCAGCGCCTGGCGCGTGGAAACGCTCCAGAGCAGCCAGGCAAAGAACACCGCCATCATGGCGGCAATGGGCAGGCGCTGCTTCATTTCTTCAGATTCTTCCACGCCTGCTCGAAGGCCTGCACGATCTGCGTGCCGCGGCTGGGCGCGTTGAGCATGGGCAGCGGCGTGGGGGCCTGCACCCAGTCGACCATGGAGCCGGGGTAGATCTTCACATCCTTCAGGCCGACGATTTCATGCATCTCGAACCAGACCAGCGCCGACCACACGCCGGTATTGCAGAACAGCACCAGATCCTGCCCTTCAGGGCGCTTGATCTCGGCCGCGAGCTTGCGTGCCTCTTCGGTGGGCACCGCATTGGCCGAGCCGTTCTGCACCCAGCGCGTGAAGTCCTGGTCGATGGCGGTGGGGATGGTGCCGGCCATGAGTGCCATCGGCGCCTTGAACTGACCCAGGTAGAAATTTTGCGGGCGCACGTCCAGCAGGGTCGCATCGTGCTTTTGCACGTGCGCCAGCACCTGCTCGCGCGTCGCCATCCAGCGCGGGCTGAAGGTGGGCGCCCAGTCGGTCCTGGCCACGGGCGCGACGGCCTTGGTCGTGCTCATGCCGTCGAAATCCCAGGACTGCATGCCGCCGTCGAGGATGGAAAGCTCCTTCACCCCCAGCGACTTGAGCATCCAGTACACGCGCGCCGCCGCGCCAAAGTCCGTGCCGTCGCTGCCGGCCGAGACGACGACGGCACGGCTCTCGGGCGTGAGGCCCAGGCGCTGCACCAGCGCCACCATGTCGGGCGCGGGCGGCAGAATGCCGAAGTTCTCCGGCGGGCCCAGCCATTCGTTGTACGGGGCATTCTGCGCGCCTTCGATGTGCCCGCCGGCGAAGCTCTGGGCGTCGCGGATGTCGACCACGCGCAACTGCGGCGACGACAGCAGCGGCTGCAGGTCGTCCGAGGTGAGCAGCGGCTCGGCCGCGAACGCCGCGCCGCACCAAAGCAAAATGGCAACAACCCAATACTTCATGTTTTCATCAACCCGGCCGAGCCGATTATTGTCTTGCCGACGATCCAGACAGCCAACCATTTTTTTCTGCTTTGCTCATGACCGAATCACCTGAAGACACCCCCGCCGCGCCCCTCACCGTACCCTGCCCCACCTGCGGCCAGCCCAGCCTGTTCGCCCGCAGCAACAGCTACCGGCCGTTTTGCAGCGAACGCTGCAAGCAGATCGACCTGGGCGCGTGGGCGGCCGAGGATTTTCGCGTGCCCAGCGACATTCCCCCGGAGGATGCGCCCTTCGGCGACCCGAAGCAGCAGCCCTGAATTCAAACGAAATGGGCGTTCAGCGCAATACCATCAAGCGCTGGCAGCTATCAAAAAATGAATTTCAACCGCCCAACACAGCCGCGTCAAAGGGCAGCCCCCATTCCTGCGCCAGCATCTCCAGCACCGGAAAGGCGCCGGGCAACAGCGGACGCACCGTGGGTGGCCAGGTCTGCCAGGCCATGCTCTGGCCCTCGCGCATCTCGAACTCGCCCCGCCACTCGAACGCCTTGCACCAGTGCAGGCGCACGAGCGCATGCGGGTAGTCGTGCTCCGTCACCTTCCACGGCTGCGCGGCGGCGATGGTGATGCCCAGTTCCTCCTGCAGCTCGCGGCGCAGCGCCTGTTCCACGCTCTCGCCCGCCTCGATCTTGCCGCCGGGGAACTCCCAGTAGCCCTCATAGGGCTTGCCCGCCGGGCGCGAAGACAGCAGCATGCTGCCGTCGGCGCGCAGCAGGATGCCCGCCGCAACCTCGGTCCAGGGCCGGGTCATGAGGCGGCACGCCCTGCGTAATCGCGGGCGAACTGGTAGGCCACGCGCCCGCTGCGCGAGCCGCGCTCCAGCGCCCACAACAGCGCCTCGGGCCGCGCCGCTTCGATGGCCTCGGGCGTGGCGCCAAAATGCGCCAGCCACTGCGCGGCGATATGCAGGTATTCGTCCTGATTGAAGGGATAGAAACTTACCCACAGGCCAAAACGCTCGGAGAGCGAAATTTTTTCCTCCACCACTTCGCCCGGATGCACCTCGCCATCGTCGGTGTGCGTGTAGCTGAGGTTCTCCTTCATGTACTCGGGCAGCAGGTGGCGCCGGTTGCTCGTGGCGTAGATGAGCACGTTGGGCGTGGCGGCAGCCACCGAGCCATCGAGGATGGACTTGAGCGCCTTGTAGCCAGGTTCGCCCTCGTCAAAGCTCAGGTCGTCGCAGAAGACGATGAACTTCTCGGGGCGCTGCGCCACCACCTCCACGATGTCGGGCAGGTCGGTCAGGTCGCCCTTGTCCACCTCGATCAGGCGCAGACCCTGCGGCGCATAAGCATTCAGGCAGGCCTTGATGAGCGAGGACTTGCCCGTGCCGCGCGCGCCGGTGAGCAGCACGTTGTTGGCGGGCTTGCCCGCGACGAACTGCTCGGTGTTGCGGCGGATTTTTTCCTTCTGCGGCTCGATTTCCTTGAGATCCTCAAGCTGCAAAGCGGCCACGTGTCGCACCGGCTCCAGCGCGCAGCCGCCACGGGCGCGGCGACGGTAGCGCCAGGCGATCGCCTCGTTCCAGTCAGGCTCGCTCAGGGCCTGGGGCAAGATCGCTTCGATGCGCGCCATCAGCTGGTCCGCGCGGGCGATGAGCAAATCCAGTTTTTCAGTCATTTCAGACCGCAGCCAGCGCCAGGCAAGCGCAAGCCGCTCTTGTTTCAGGAACGGTAGTCGGCGTTGATGGTGACGTAGTCGTGGCTCAGGTCACAGGTCCAGACGGTATCCATCGCCTGGCCGCGCCCCAGCAGCACACGCACCGTGATCTCGCTTTGCGCCATCACGCGCTGGCCGTCTTCCTCGCGATAGGCGGGGTGGCGCCCGCCGCGCGTGGCCACGTGCACATCGTCCAGAAAGAGTTCGATCTTCGTCTGATCGAGGTCCGCGATGCCCGCGTAGCCCACGGCCGCGAGGATGCGCCCCAGATTCGGGTCGCTGGCGAAGAACGCCGTTTTCACGAGCGGCGAATGCGCGATCGCGTAGCCGACCTGCAGGCACTCCGCGGTGCTGGCGCCCTGCTCCACGCGCACGGTGATGAACTTGGTCGCGCCCTCGCCGTCGCGCACGATGGCCTGCGCCAGCTGCTGCGCCACGCTGCGCAGCGCCGCCATCAGCGCCTGCCCGGCCTCGCTGCGCAGCGAGGTGATGGGCGCATGCGCCGCCTGGCGCGTGGCCATCAGGATGAAGGAATCGTTGGTGGAGGTGTCGCCATCGACGGTGACGCGGTTGAACGAGGCATCGGCGAGTTCGCGCACCGCCTGCTGCAGCAGTTCGGGCGCGAGGTTCGCGTCGGTGGCGACGAAGCCGAGCATGGTCGCCATGTTGGGATGGATCATGCCCGCGCCCTTGGCGATGCCGGTGACATGCACCGGCGTGCCACCGAGCGCGAACTGCGTGCTGAACGCCTTGGGTACGGTGTCCGTCGTCATGATCGCCTCGGCCGCGCGCAGCCAGTGGTCGGGCCGCGCATCGGCGATCGCCGCGGGCAGGCCCGCGACAATGCGATCGACCGGCAGCGGCTCCATGATCACGCCGGTGGAAAACGGCAGGATCTGCTGCGGCTGCAGGCCCAGCCTGGCCGCCAGTTCCGCGCAGGTGCGCCGCGCATCCGCCAGGCCCTGCTCGCCCGTGCCGGCATTGGCCACGCCCGTGTTGACGACCAGCGCCCGGATGCCGCTGCCGCCCTCCAGATGTTCGCGGCAGACCTGCACCGGCGCGGCGCAGAAGCGGTTCTGCGTGAACACCCCGGCCACGGCCGAGCCTTCGTCGAGCAGGAAGACCGTCACGTCCTTGCGGCCGGCCTTGCGCACGCCCGCCTCGGTGCTGCCGACGCGCAGCCCCGCGACGGGGTGGAGATGGGCTGCCACGGGGGCTTTCAGGTTCACAGACATGCGCGCTCCTTGCGATCAGGCCAGCTTGCCGTGGCAGTGCTTGTACTTCTTGCCGCTGCCGCAGGGGCAGGGGTCATTGCGCCCGACGCGGGGCACCGCAGCCGCCGCAGCGCCCGCGCCCGTCGCGGCCGCGGTCACCGCCGCCTCGCCGGTTTCGGTCGGGGCGCTGTAGGTCACGTTGCTCACGCTCTCGTTGCGCGCATTCACGGCCTCGGCGGCCTCTTCCACCTGCTGCTGCGATTGCACCTGCACGGTCATCATCACGCGGGTGACCTCGTTGCGGATGTGATCGAGCAACTGACGGAACATCTCGAAGGATTCGCGCTTGTATTCCTGCTTGGGCTGCACTTGCGCGTAGCTGCGCAGATGGATGCCCTGGCGCAGGTAGTCGAGCGCCGTGAGGTGGTCGCGCCAGCTGGTATCGAGGCTTTGCAGCAGCACCGCGCGCTCGAACTGGTGGAAATTCTCCTTGCCGACCAACGCCACCTTGGCGTCGAAGGACTCGCGCGCCGCGGTCACCACCTTCTCGACGATGTCTTCTTCGGACAGGATTTCGGACGCCTGCACCTCGTGCACCAGCGGCAGGTTCAGCTGCCAGTTGGCGGCCAGGTCTTTTTCCAGGCCCGCCAGATCCCACTGCTCCTCCACCGATTGCGCCGGCACGTACAGCCGCACCACGTCGGTGATGCAGGCGTCGCGCATGGCGGCGATCATGTCGGACAGGTCGGCCGCATCGAGGATTTCATTGCGCTGCTGATAGATCACCTTGCGCTGCTCGTTGGCCACATCGTCGTATTCGAGCAGCTGTTTGCGCATGTCGAAGTTGCGGCCCTCGACCTTGCGCTGCGCGCTCTCGATGCTGCGCGAGACCATGCCCGCCTCGATCGCCTCGCCATCGGGCATCTTCAGGCGCTCCATGATGGACTTGACGCGATCGCCCGCGAAAATGCGCATGAGCGGATCGTCCAGGCTCAGGTAAAAGCGCGAAGACCCCGGATCGCCCTGACGGCCCGAACGGCCGCGCAGCTGGTTGTCGATGCGCCGGCTCTCATGGCGCTCGGTGGCGATGATGCGCAGGCCGCCCAGCGCCACCACCTTCTCGTTGTCCGCCTTCCACTGCGCCCGCAAGTCAGCCACCTGGCGTTCGCGCTCGGATTCGGACAGTGACTCGTCGGCCAGCAAGGCCGCCACGCGTTTGTCGATGTTGCCGCCCAGCACGATGTCGGTCCCGCGGCCGGCCATGTTGGTGGCAATCGTGATCGCACCGGTATGCCCCGCCTGCGCGATGATGTCCGCCTCGCGCTCGTGCTGCTTGGCGTTGAGCACCTGGTGCGGCAGCTTGGCCTTGGTCAGCAGCTCGTCGATGATTTCCGAGTTCTCGATCGACGAAGTCCCCACGAGCACCGGTTGCCCTTTTTCGTGGCATTCGCGAATGTCGGCAATGGCCGCCTCGTATTTCTCGCGCGTGGTCTTGTAGACGCGATCGAGCTGGTCATCCCGCCGGCTGGGCTTGTTGGGCGGAATGATCACGGTCTCCAGGCCGTAGATGTCCTGGAACTCATAGGCCTCGGTATCGGCCGTGCCGGTCATGCCGGAAAGCTTGGTGTAGAGGCGGAAATAATTCTGGAAGGTGATCGAGGCGAGCGTCTGGTTCTCGGCCTGGATCTTCACGCCTTCCTTGGCTTCCACCGCCTGGTGCAGACCTTCACTCCAGCGCCGACCCGCCATGAGGCGGCCGGTGAATTCATCGACGATGACCACCTCGCCATCCTGCACCACATAGTGCTCGTCACGATTGAACAGCTGATGCGCGCGCAGCGCAGCGTACAGGTGATGCACCAGCGAAATGTTGGACGCCGCGTAAAGCGACTGGCCATCGGCGATCAACCCCTGGCTGGCCAGAATGCGCTCGGCGCTCTCGAAACCCTGCTCGGTCAGCGTCACCTGGCGCTGCTTCTCGTCCACGGTGAAATCGCCCGGCGTGATCACGCCTTCACCGGTGCGCGCGTTGGCTTCGCCTTCCTGGCGCTTGAGCAGCGGCACCACCTTGTTCATCGCCACGTACAGGGCCGTCTGGTCCTCCGCCTGGCCACTGATGATGAGCGGCGTGCGTGCCTCGTCGATCAGGATGGAATCGACCTCGTCGACGATGGCGTAATGGAGCTTGCGCTGCACCCGGTCGCGCGTCTCGTACACCATGTTGTCACGCAGGTAGTCGAACCCGTACTCGTTGTTCGTGCCGTAGGTGATGTCGGCGTTGTAGGCGGCCTGCTTTTCCTCGCGCGGCATCTGCGGCAGGTTGATGCCCACCGTCAGACCCAGGTAGTTGTAGAGCTGCCCCATCCACTGGGCATCGCGGCTGGCGAGGTAATCATTCACCGTCACCACGTGCACGCCCTTGCCGGCCAGCGCATTGAGGTACACCGCCAGCGTGGCTGTGAGCGTCTTGCCCTCGCCGGTGCGCATCTCGGCGATCTTGCCGTCGTGCAGCACCATGCCGCCGATCAGCTGCACGTCGAAGTGCCGCATCTTCATCACGCGCTTGGAGCCCTCGCGCACGACGGCGAACGCTTCGGGCAGCAGATCGTCGAGGGCTTCGCCCTTGGCGAGGCGATCGCGAAACTCCTGCGTCTTGCCCCGCAAGGCTTCTTCGCTCAACTTCTCGTAGTCCGCTTCCATCGCGTTGATGCGACGGACCGTCTTGCGGTATTGCTTGAGCAGCCGGTCATTGCGACTGCCGATGAGTTTGGTGAAAAAATTCGTGCCCATGCGGATGCAACCGCAACGACGGCCGGAGAAGCCACGAGGCGGTCTTTGACCTTAAAGAAGAAACAGACGCAGTTGCAGGTTGTTGACGCCAATTGCAAGGTCTGCAATCGAGCGCCCGCTGTCCGGTCAACGCGCGAAACGAAGCATTTTACTGTTGCGAAGGCTCAACATTGTGTTCGCGCGCCGCAACCATCCGCACGGGCGCCTTGCCCCGTCCGGCAAAAAGAAAATCGCCGGGGTTTTGCCATACGCCATCCTTGAGCACCTCGAAGTGCAGATGGGGCCCGGTGACACGCCCGCTGGAACCCACTGCGGCGATCTTCTGCCCCTGGCGCACCAGGTCTCCCTTTTTGACGAAAACCCTGGAGGCGTGGGCATAACGCGTGATCAAGCCGCCGCCGTGGGAGATCTCGATCATGTTGCCGTATTCCTTGTGGAACTCCTGCGTCACGACCACGCCCCCCGCCGCCGCGGTGATGGTCGTTCCCGTGGGCGCAGGGAAATCCAGCCCCGTGTGCCGCGCCGCGTGTCCGTTGATCGGGTCGATGCGCGTGCCATACGACGAGCCGACCGGGTGGCCCGTCACGGGCAAGTTCGACGGCACCAGCCGCGTGCGCGCCTGCTCGTCGACCAGGCGGGACTCGATGGTCACCATCCGGTCATGCCGGGCATCGAGCTGCGCCCCCAGATCATTGAGGATGCCCTCGAACTCCTGCATGGACAGAGGCCGTTCGTCCCGCAGGACACCACCCTGCCCCGGACGCGACTCCCACTTCATGACGGGCAACCCGGCGAGGCCGCGCACCCGTTCATCGAGCGATTCGAGCTGCATCAACCGGGCCTGCAACGCCCCCACTTTGCGAGCCATGGCATCGATGCTCGCACGGGCGGCCCGGTCCTGGCGCTCCAGCAGGCGATCGGGCGTCGGCCATGACACCGGCACGCGAGCGCCGCTTTCCCCGGGCGCGCCCACGGCTTGCAGCCCCAGCCACATCAAGCCGGCTCCCAGCAGGACAAATGTCACCATGGCCGCCAGCCCGTGCCACCATCCCAGCCGCAGCACGCGGCTGTGCGCCATGCGGATATCCGTAATGATCAGGTGCACAATGCACAACCTCCCTACAGCAACCGTTCCGTACCGTGCAACGCCGCCACCATGCCATCTCCCTGGAACAGGCAAGCCAGGAAGCTCCGGCACTCGCACGGCTGGTGACACTGGTCCAGGAATCCAACGCGCGATTGCAGGCGCTGCAGGCCCTCATGCCTGCCGCACTGCACTCGCAAGTCCAGGCGGGCCCCATTCAGGGCGACACGTGGTGCCTACTGGTGCGCAGCAACGCGGCGGCCAACAAGCTGCGACAGCTCACCCCCGCGTTCATTGCCCACTTGAAAAACCGAGGGTGGGAGGTTAACGCGATCCGGCTGAAAATTCAAACCCGCTGACCCTTGCAGCGAACGGGCGACCGATCGCATGCCCGACCCTGGGCCTGAATAGGTCGGGCGTCAGACCACGTACCCTGCGATGGTGCCGGTTGTCGGATTCGAACTGACGACCTTCCGCTTACAAGGCGGGTGCTCTACCAACTGAGCTAAACCGGCAAGGGGCGCAATTCTACCCAGTCCACGCCGCCGCGGAACACGCCGTGATACACGCTATTTGATTCGTTTGAGCGTCGGCTTGCGCCCTTTGGGGCCTGGCCCGTCGGGAGATGTCCGAGGGGCAGAGTCCACGGGCTTGGCGGAGTCCTTGACCGACTTCAGGCCGATGGAAGCCCCTTCCCCGGGGGGCTGGGGTTGTGCCTGCGGCATCGCCGCGAGCGGAGGCTGCGCTTCCTCCACCGGAAACGCCATGCCCTGGCCATTTTCGCGCGCATAGATCGCAACCACGCGGCCGATGGGCACCGAAATATCCCGCGGCCGCCCGCCAAAACGCGCCTGGAAGAGGATAAATTCGTTGGAAATCTGCAGCGCGCTCGTGGCCTCGTCGCTCACATTGAGCACGATCTCGCCATTGCTCACGTATTCACGCGGCACGTGGACCGTGTCGTCCACGCGCACGACGATATAGGGCGTCAGCCCGCTGTCCGAGCACCACTCATGCAGCGCACGCAGCAGATACGGGCGAGTGGAAATTCCTGTCGGTTGCGTATCCATGCCGTTGCTCGCCAAGACCTGGCCGCGCCTATTTGCGCATGACCTTTTCGGAAGGCGTCAGAGCCTCGATGTAGGCCGGGCGCGAAAACACGCGTTCGGCATACTTGAGCAGAGGCGCCGCATTGCGTGACAGCTCGATGCCATAGTAGTCCAGCCGCCAGAGCAGCGGAGCGATCGCCACGTCCAGCATGGAAAAGCCGTCGCCCAGCATGTACTTGTTCTTGAGGAACACGGGGGCAAGCTGGGTAAGCCGGTCGCGAATGTGGCCACGCGCCTTCTCCAGCGCCTTCTCGTTGCCCTTGGCGGCACGCGATTCGAGCGTGTTGACGTGAACGAAGAGTTCCTTCTCGAAATTGAGCAGGAACAGACGCACGCGCGCGCGGTCCACCGGGTCACCGGGCATCAGTTGCGGGTGCGGGAAACGCTCATCGATGTACTCGTTGATGATGTTCGACTCGTACAGGATGAGATCACGCTCGACCAGGATGGGCACCTGGCCATACGGATTCATGACGCTGATGTCTTCCGGCTTGTTGTACAGGTCGACATCGCGAATCTCGAAATCCATGCCCTTTTCAAACAGGACAAAACGGCAACGGTGTGAGAACGGGCAGGTCGTTCCCGAATAAAGCACCATCATGCGGGTAGCTCCTCAAAAATCAAAAGAGTGGGCGCGCAACCGGCACCCACTCCGTATGCAAACGATGCACCCCGGCAAGGGGGGCCACCGCGCGTCTTATTTCACGTCTTTCCAATACGAGGCGTTCAGGCGCCACGCGATCAAGATGAAGATCGAAATGAACATCAGCACCCAGATGCCGACGCGCACGCGGGTCTTCTGCGCGGGCTCGCCCATCCACTGCAGGTAATTGACGAGGTCGCCCACCGTCCGATCAAACTCGACGGCGCTCTGCGTCCCGGGCGAAATCTGTTCCCAGCCCTTGAATTGATGCACCTTCTCGCCATGGCTCTCGACTTCCTCGAACAAGGCCTTGCGCTCACCCTGCAGCTGCCAGAGCACGTGCGGCATGGCAACGCTGGGGAATACCAGGTTGTTCCAGCCCGTGGCCTTGGTATCGTCCACATAGAAAGTGCGCAGGAAGGTATAGAGATAGTCGGCGCCACTGCCGCCGTTTCCTGCGCGAGAACGCGCAATCACGGTCAGATCGGGCGGAACGGCGCCAAACCAGTTCGCTGCCTCCTTGGGATTGATCGCTGCCTTCATGGTTTCACCCACCTTGTCGGTGGTGATCAGGAGGTTGTCCTTGATCTGCTGCTCGGTGAGGCCGATGTCCGTGAGCCGGTTGTAGCGCATGTACGCGGCCGAATGGCAGCTCAGGCAGTAATTGACGAAGGTGCGCGCGCCGCGCTGCAGCGAGACGTTGTCCGTCACATTGACGGGCGCCTTGTCCAGGGGAAAGCCGCCTCCGGCGGCTTGAACACCCGCCACCAACCCAAGACCCATCATCAGGGCAAGAAGAATTTTTTTCATTGTCATGACTCCGGCTCAGTGCGCCACGAACTTCACGCGATCGGGTACCGGCTTGGGTTCACCCAGGCGGCTCCACCACGGCATGAGCAGGAAGAAGCCAAAGTAAAAGAGCGTCCCGACTTGCGACACACGCTCGCCGAGCGGGAATGGTGCCAGCATGCCGAGGTACCCCAGCACGAAAAACACCACCACGAACACCGCGTACAACCATTTGTGCCAGCTCGGACGATAGCGGATGGAACGTGCCGGGCTGCAGTCGAGCCAGGGCAGGAAGAACAGGATGATCACTGCGCCACCCATGGCGACCACACCCCAGAACTTGGCGTCGATGGAGAGCATGAGCGCAACCACGACGATGCCCGCCACCAGAATCACGCCCTTGACGAGCCCGGCCACCTTCGCCTTGAACACGCCATAGCCCGTGCCCAGCACCACGCAGGCGATGAGCGCGTACATCATCTCGCTGGTGACTGCGCGCAGCATGGAGTAGAACGGCGTGAAATACCACACCGGCGCGATATGCATCGGCGTCTTGAGCGAATCTGCCGGGATGAAGTTGTTGGCTTCCAGGAAGTAGCCGCCCATCTCCGGCGCCAGGAACACGATGGCCGAGAACACGAACAGGAAGATCGACACGCCAAAGATGTCGTGCACCGTGTAGTACGGATGGAAAGGCACGCCATCGAGGGGATGACCCTTCTCGTCCACGGGCTTGCCCGGGCCCTTGATCTCGATGCCATCGGGGTTGTTGGAGCCCACGTCGTGCAGCGCCAGCAGGTGCGCCACCACCAGGCCCAGCAGCACCAGCGGAACGGCAATCACGTGGAAGCTGAAGAAGCGGTTGAGCGTGGCATCGCTCACCACATAGTCACCGCGGATGAAGATGGACAGATCGGGCCCGATGAACGGAATCGCGGAGAACAGGTTCACGATCACCTGCGCGCCCCAGTACGACATCTGCCCCCAGGGCAGCAGGTAGCCCATGAAGGCCTCGGCCATCAGCGCCAGGAAGATCGCGCAGCCGAAGAGCCAGACCAGCTCGCGCGGCTTGCGGTAGCTGCCATACAGCAGCCCGCGGAACATGTGCAGGTAGACGACGACGAAGAACGCCGACGCCCCCGTGGAGTGCATGTAGCGGATCAGCCAGCCCCAGGGCACGTCGCGCATGATGTACTCGACCGACTCGAAGGCCTTGGCGGCATCGGGCTTGTAATGCATCACGAGGAAGATGCCGGTGACGATCTGGATCACCAGTACCAGCAGCGCCAGCGAGCCGAAGATGTACCAGAAGTTGAAGTTCTTCGGAGCGTAATACTCCGACATGTGGACCCGGTAGGCGTCAAACGCCGTCGGGAAGCGATTCTCGAACCAGTTGGTGAGCTTGGCCGTGGCCGAAGCGTTGGGCGAGATCTGCTTGAATTCGCGGTAGGCTGCCATGTGATTCCCCTCAAGCCTTCTTGTCTTCACCGATCAGGAGCTTGGTGTCCGACAGGTACATGTGCGGAGGCACCGGCAGATTGTCCGGCGACGGTTTGTTCTTGAAGACGCGGCCCGCAAGGTCGAAGGTCGAGCCGTGACAGGGGCACAGCCAGCCACCCGGCCAGTCATTGGGCAGCGAGGGCTGCGCGCCGGTCGTGAATTTCTGCGTGGGCGAGCACCCCAGGTGCGGACAGATGCCAATCACCACCAGAATCTCGGGCTTGATGGAACGCCATTCGTTGCGCGCATAGGGGGGAGTGAATTCATCCGGGTGGCGCTTCGATTCCGGATCTGCCAGCTCGCCGTCGTGCTTGGCCAGCGCAGCCACTTCTTCCTTGGTGCGCCGAACGATCCACACCGGCTTGCCACGCCATTCAACGGTGACCTGCTCACCTTCCTTGACACTGGAAATGTCCACCTCAACCGGAGCACCCGCAGCCTTGGCCTTCTCGGAGGGTTCAAAACTACTCACGAAAGGTACGGCTGTGGCCACGCCACCCACCGCGCCGGCACAACTGGTCGCGATCAGCCAGTTGCGCTTGCTGGAGTCGATCGGTGTATCACTCATGGGGATCCTTGCTATGCGTCAGTCAGCGAGACGGTCAACCGCAAATTGTAGCGGACGCACATGCGCCTGCGGCACATATGCAGCCACCCAGACACGCGCGATACTCCGGTCTGTTGATCGACCACAAGGAAAATGCATCATGGCAGTCATGCAGGAGTTCAAGGAATTCGCCGTCAAGGGCAACGCCATCGATCTGGCGGTGGGCGTGATCATAGGCGCCGCATTCGGCAAGATCGTCGATTCGATCGTTGGCGATCTCGTGATGCCACTCGTTGGCAAGCTAGTCGGCGGGCTGGATTTCTCCAGCTACTACATCCCGCTTGCCGGGCAGGCGGCAGGATTGACGCTGGCAGAAGCAAAAAAAACCGGCGCCGTTTTCGCTTACGGCAACTTCATCACGATTCTCGTGAACTTCATCATCCTGGCCTTCATCATCTTCATGATGGTCAGGCAGATCAACCGCATGAAGAAGGAAACCCCTGCGGCACCCGCGGAGCCCGCGCCCACGCCCGAAGACGTCGTGCTGCTGCGCGAAATCAGGGACAGTCTCAGGAAGAACTGATCAGTTCGGCTCAGTGCCCGCTGCTCAGCGCCCTGGCCATCCGCACGGCACGGATCAGGCTGCCGGCGTCGGCAATGCCGCGGCCCGCGATGTCAAAAGCCGTGCCGTGATCGGGACTGGTGCGCACCAGCGGCAGACCCAGCGTCACGTTCACGCCTTGATCCACCCCCAGGTACTTCACGGGAATCAGCCCCTGGTCGTGGTACATGGCCACCACGACGTCGAACTCGCCCTGGCGCCCGGCGCTTGAGCGCGCACGCATGAAGACCGTGTCGGGCGCGAAGGGACCATGGGCATCGACACCCCGCGCACGCGCCTGGGCGATGGCGGGGGCGATGACATCGATTTCTTCGCGGCCGAACAGCCCCCCCTCCCCTGCGTGCGGGTTGAGCCCCGCCACCGCGATGCGCGGCGCACGCCCCAGCATCCTGCCCAGCGCCTCGTGTGTGATCAGCAGGGTCTGCAGGACATTTTCGTGCGTTACCGCGGCGATGGCCTCGCGCAAGGCCACATGGATGCTGACCAGCACGGTGCGCAATTCATCGTTGGCGAGCATCATGCGCACCGGCATTCGCCGCACGTCGACGCCGCCATGGCGGGCAGCCTCCGCCTGCAACAGTTCGGTGTGCCCGGGAAATGGCACGCCCGCCATGGACAGAGCCTCCTTGTGCAGCGGGGCGGTGACCAGTGCCGCAATCTCGCCGTGCAAGGCCGCCCGAGCCGCCCATACGACGCAGGCCGCCGCATCCTGCCCCGCCTTGCCGCTGACCATGCCATAAGGGGCCGGCCCATTCAGCTCCGCCAGCGGCCAGACCGGCAGGCAGCGCGAAGGCAGCCGCTGCACCTCGTCAAGCGACGTCAACTGCGCCACAGGCAGTATCGGCTCTCCGGGCGCCACGATGCACCGCGCAGCACGGCGCAGAGTCGCCAGATCTCCGACCGCAAAACAGCCCCGCGACAGATCGGGCGCATCACGAAAGGCCTTCGCGACGATTTCCGGGCCAATGCCGGCCGGATCCCCCTGGGTAATGGCGATGGGAAGGGCGATGGGAAGCACGCAATGACCTCCAGTCCATTCAAGCCGGGTTGTCGATATCGATGAACTGGTGCTCCAGCCCCAGCGCACCGGCCACATGCGCGGCCACGGCGGGAGCGCCATAGCGTTCGGTCGCGTGGTGACCCGCGGCGATGAAAGCCACGCCCGTCTCGCGCGCCAGATGCGCCTGGGGCTCGGAAATTTCACCGGTCACGAAGGCATCGGCACCCGCGGCGATCGCCGATTCGAAATAACCCTGCGCCCCGCCACTGCACCACGCCACCCGGCGTATGGGACGTGGCCCATCCGGCGCGGCCAACGTCACGGCGCGACCGAGCACCGCCTGCACATGGGCCGCGAGTGCCCGCGCGCCGGCATAATCGGCCGCGGCCACGCACCCCAGATCCTGCTCGCCGAAATGGGCATCCGCCTCCCAGCCCAGCCTGCGGGCCAGCTGCGCATTGTTGCCCAGTGTCGGGTGCGCATCGAGCGGCAAGTGATAGGCAAACAGATTGATGTCGTGTGCCAGCAGGCGCTGCACGCGCTCCTTCAGCCAGCCGACGATGCGGCCATCCTGCCCCCGCCAGAACAAGCCATGATGCACGAAAATGGCATCCGCACCCGCCTCGATCGCCGCATCGATCAGCGCCCGGCTCGCGGTCACGCCGCTGACGATGCGCTGCACGCCGGGCTTGCCCTCCACCTGCAGGCCGTTGGGGCCGTAGTCCTTGAAACGTTCGGGCTGCAGCAGCACATCCAGATGCGCCAGCAGTTCGTGTCGATCTATCGCCATGCCCTGCATTTTGCCTGCGCAAACACGCGACAATGACAAACCCTTCCCCGGATCCCTTCATGAAACGTTTGTGGCTTCTCTTTTCCCAGGCCGTCACCGTGTGTGTCGCGGCATGGTTCGTGGTGGCGACGCTGCAACCCGGCTGGCTGGGGCGCACTGCCACGCGCACTGCCGCGGGCGTCACGCTGTACGAAGCGCCCGAGCAACCCGGCTCCACCCGGGAAGCGGAGCCCGGCAGTTTCAGCCCGGCGGCGCGCAAGGCATCGCCGGCCGTGGTGAGCATCACGACCAGCAAGGAAGTGCGCGATCCACGCGCCAACGACCCGTGGTTTCGCTTCTTCTTCGGCGACCAGGGCACGCAGTCGCAGACGGCCCTGGGCAGTGGCGTCATCGTCAGCCCCGATGGCTACATCCTCACCAACAACCACGTGGTGGAAGGCGCCGACGAGATCGAAGTGGCGCTGGCGGACAGCCGCCGCGCCGCGGCGCGCGTGATCGGCACCGATCCCGAGACCGATCTCGCCATCCTGAAGATCAAGCTCGATGCGCTGCCCGTGATCGTGCTGGGCAGCTCGGAAACGCTGGCGGTGGGCGATCGCGTCCTGGCCATCGGCAACCCGTTCGGCGTCGGACAGACGGTCACGAGCGGGATCGTCTCGGCGCTGGGGCGCAACGAACTGGGCATCAACACGTTCGAGAATTTCATCCAGACCGATGCCGCGATCAACCCTGGCAATTCCGGTGGCGCGCTGGTGGACATCCACGGCAATCTGGTGGGCGTGAACACGGCGATCTACTCGCGCTCGGGCGGCAGCATGGGCATAGGCTTCGCCATCCCCGTCGCCACGGCGAAACAGGTGCTGGAAAGCATCGTGCGCGACGGGCGCGTGACGCGCGGCTGGATTGGCGTGGAGCCGAGCGAACTCTCGCCCGAGCTGGCCCAGACCTTCGGCGTGCAAACGAACGCGGGCGTGATCATCACCGGCGTGCTGCACGACGGCCCTGCGGCCGCGGGCGGCATGCTGCCGGGAGACGTGGTCAAGCAGGTCGCCGGAAAATCGGTGCACACGGTGCCGCAGCTGCTGTCCGCCGTGGCCGCGCTCACGCCGGGCGCCGCGGTGCAATTCCAGGTACAGCGCGGCGCGCAGGAACTGCAGCTGTCCATCGCCCCGGCGGCCCGACCGCGTCAGCAGTCCCAACGCCGCTGACGGGTGCCGACGGGCTCAGGTGGGCGTGCTCGTTTCGCTTTCGGCCTCCTTATCGGCCAACGCTTTCTTGCGCACCAGCAGCTGCGCGGCCCAGATGCCGATCTCGTAGAGCAGGCACATGGGAATGGCCAGCGCGAGCTGGGAGACAACGTCCGGGGGCGTGATGATGGCCGCCACAATGAACGAGCCCACGACGAAATAGCCACGCACGTGCTTGAGCTTTTCGACGCTGATCAGCCCCAGGCGCACCAGGACGACCACGGCGATGGGGACCTCGAACGTGACGCCGAACGCCAGGAACATCGTGAGCACGAAACTCAGGTAGGCCTCGATGTCCGGCGCGGCCGTGATGCTCTTGGGCGCAAAACTCTGAATGAAGGTGAACACCCGTCCGAAGACGAAGTAGTAGCAGAATGCCACCCCGAGAAAAAACAGGATGGTGCTGGAGATCACCAGCGGCAGCACCATCCTTTTTTCGTGCGAATACAGGCCCGGCGCGATGAAGGCCCACACTTGATAGAGCACGACGGGCAACGCGACGAGAAATGCCGCCATCAACAGAATCTTCAGCGGCACCATGAACGGCGAGATGACCGAGGTGGCGATCATCGTCGCGCCCTGGGGCAGGTGGGCCACCAGTGGCGCGGCGAGGAAATCGTAGAGTTCGCCCGGCCCGGGATAAAGGAAAAGCACCCCCGCGGCCACGCCCACGGCAATGATGGCCTTGAGCAGCCGATCGCGCAGCTCCATCAGGTGCTCGACAAAAGGCTGCTCGGTACCAGCGAGTTCGTCTTCGGATTCAGGGGTGGGGGCCATAGGTGGGAGTGAACTGGATCAGGGCAAGCCCCGATCGGCGGCCACGCATGCGGCCGCGGGCTGACAAAAGTGGCTCAGATGGATTTCTTCGGTCTGTAGCGGGCCACGCGCGCCGCGCCGGACTGGACATGCGCCCGCACGCCGCTGCGTGCCTTGAACCACTGAGGCACGGCTCCGCGTTTGACCCTCCAGTGCTTGTCCGGACGCTTGTACGGAGGAACATAGAGTGCCAGCAACGCAGGATCATCGGGCAGCGGATCGCTCGATGTGTCCGCCAGATCGCCCACCGCGTCTTTCCAGTCCTTCTCGAAACTGCTGGCCGTGCTCTGCACGCCCTTTTCGACATCGCGCGCCGCACTCTCCACCGTGTCCTTCATCTTGCGCAGTTCGTCCAGCTCCATGGAGCGGTTGACTTCGGCCTTCACGTCGGACACGTAACGCTGCGCCTTGCCCAGCAGGGTGCCCACCGTGCGGGCCACGCGCGGCAGCTTCTCGGGTCCGATGACGACGAGCGCCACCACCCCGATCAGGGCCATCTTGGACAAGCCGATGTCAAGCATTGCCGGCAGTCAATCCGCTGTCAGCTCTTTTGCTTGGCTTCGACGTCGATGGTGGTTTTCTCCGCCGAGGCGGCGTTGGTCACCTGACCGGCAGGCGTGGAGCCGGGAGCAGCGGCGTCTTCACCCGCCGTGCCATCCTTCATGCCGTCCTTGAAACCCTTGACGGCACTACCCAGATCCGAGCCCATGTTCTTGAGCTTCTTGGTACCGAACACCATGACCACGATGAGCAGCACGATGAGCCAGTGCCAGATCGAAAACGAACCCATTGAATACCTCCTGAGGTGGGACTGGTGATTTTAGGACAAGGCAAACGCCGCGCTCGCCAGCATCATGCACGCCACGTTATCTCTTGAGCCAGGGCCTCGCGCCGGCGACTACGTGCATGTGCAGGTGATAGACCTCCTGACCACCCTCCGTGCCGGTATTGATCTGCAGCCGATAGCCGCCCTCGGGATAGGGATTGCTGCCCTGCGCTCGCGCGAGCCTGGGGCCCAGCAGCAGCATGTGCGCCAGGAGCTTCTCGTGCTCCGGGCCCGCCTGCTCCATCGAGGCGATGTGCTCCTTGGGCACGATGAGGAAATGGATGGGTGCCCAGGGATGGATGTCCTTGAAGGCATAGACGAGATCGTCTTCGTGGACTTTCTGCGATGGAATCTTTCCCTCGATGATCTTGCAGAACAGGCAATCGGGATCGTGGTGCATGGGTTTCTCCAGGAAAGCTCTCTCAGGCGTCGTCGCCTGACTCGAAGGTACAGCGCACGCCGACATCGTGGCGATGAGCCTGCAGCCAGCGCCGGCCCTCTTCACGCCCCAACTCGAACAACTGGCGCAGGAACGCCAGATCGGCGCGCATCTTGCTGGCCGCGCCGAAATCCGCCAGCGCCGCGCCGCCATCGATGCGATGCACGCGCACGTCCCTGTAGCGCCCGGGGTCGAGCTTGCCTTCGGCCAGCAGACGGCGAACGAATTCGATGGCGCGCAACTCGGCCAGCAGGCTGGCGTTGAACGTGACTTCGTTCATGCGGTCCATGATGTCGCTGGCGTTGTCGGGCAGAGCCTTGTGCTGCACCGGGTTGATCTGCACCAGCAGCACATCGCTGCATTTGGTGTGGTAGATCAGTGGATGCAGGGCCGGGTTGCCGGAGTAGCCGCCGTCCCAATAATGCTCGCCCTTGATCTCGACCGCCTGGAACACCATCGGCAAGCAGGCGGACGCCATGACCGATTCCATGCACAGGCTCTTGCCGGTGAAAATCTCGCCACGCCCCGTGCGTACATTCGTGGCGCAGACGAAGACCTTGGGCACCAGCGCGTGCTCGGCGCCCAGCAGTTCGAAGTCCACCGTGCGCGCCAGCAGATCACGCAGGGGATTGATGTCCAGCGGATTCGTCTGATAGGGCGAAAACCACTGCGTCATCATGCTCATCAGTGGATTGCCCTGCAGCGGGGTGCTCCACATCAGCGTGCCCAGCGCGCCCACGCCTTCCCAGAGGGTCTTGAGCGTCTCGCGCGCCAGTGCGCACCCCTTGGCGTGAATTTCCTTCCTGTCCTTGCTTTTCTTGGCGGCCTGCGCAAAGCCGTGGACCATCGCCACCGCGTTCATCGCGCCGGCACTGGTGCCGCTGATGCCGGCGAACTCGAACTGGCCGTCTTCCAGCAGCGCATCGAGCACGCCCCAGGTGAACGCGCCGTGCGAGCCGCCGCCTTGCAGCGCGATGTTCAGGGCAGGCCGCGGACCGGAATCAGGCATCGACGGCCCTTCCCTCGTTCATGCTGACCATGCCGCGCACGATGCGGTAGAGAAACCAGATCGAAATCAGGCCCCACGCGATCCAGCCCGGCAACAGAAAGAAGAACCACAGCGGCGCCGTCACGATGTAGAGCACACCGGCCCAGATCACGCTGCGGATGCGCCAGGAAAAATGGCTGGCCTGCCAGGTGCCGGCCGCATCGCCCTTTTTCACGAGATCGATGATCAGCGCCACGATGAGCAGCGCCGCGCTGGGCTGCGCGCCGGGCATCACCGCCGCGATGGCGACGATCAGGTGCAGCAGGTAGCTGATCCAGCCGAAGGTCTTGAGCGACTCGGCGCGTTCATCGGGCGTCACATCGATGATGTCGTCATTCATTTGCCACCCTCCTCGGCCGCTGCCCGCTCGGTGAGCTTGCGCAGTGCCTTTTCTTCCAGCCCGCTCATGCCTTCACGGCGCTCCAGTTCATGGATCACGTCCGCAGGCGTGAGGCCGAAATGCGCCAGCGCCACCATGCAGTGAAACCACAGATCGGCGACTTCATAGACGATCTTGGCCGGGTCGCCGCCGTGCTCCACGTCCTTGGCGGCCATGACGACCTCGGTGGCTTCTTCGCCCACCTTCTTGAGGAAGGCGTCCGGCCCCTTGGCCAGCAGGCGTGCCACGTAGCTGGTGGCAGGATCGCCACCGTGCGACGGCTTGCGGCTTTCGATCACGGCGGCCAGGCGCGCCAGTGCGTCGTTCGATGTCATGGTGCTCATGTGTAGATCTTCGACGGGTCTTTCAAGACCGGGTCCACGGCCTGCCACGCACCGTCCTTGAGCACGCTGAAGAAGCAGCTGTGGCGGCCCGTGTGGCAGGCGATGCCGGGGCTGTGGCCGGTCTGGGTAACCTTGAGCAGCACCACGTCCCTGTCGCAATCGACGCGGATTTCGTGCACCTGCTGCACGTGACCCGATTCTTCGCCCTTGTACCAGAGCCTGCCGCGCGAGCGGCTGAAGTAGACCGCGCGCCCGAGCGCCGCCGTCTGCGCCAGGGCCTCGCGGTTCATCCAGGCGAGCATCAGCACGTCGCCCGTGGTCTGCTCCTGGGCGATCGCGGGGATCAGGCCCTGGGCGTCCCAGCGGACTTGGGAGAGCCAGTCGGCATCGAGTTCAGGCATGATTACTATTCATTCAGGAGCTGACTGCGCATGCGTGGTGCGCGTCAAACCCGTATTTCATTCAAATTCACAGGCGCACGGGAATTCCGCGCGATTGCAGGTGCTCCTTGGCCTGCCTGACCGTGAACTCACCGTAGTGGAAGATGCTCGCCGCCAGCACGGCATCCGCACCGCCTATGGTCACGCCGTCGGCCAGATGGTCGAGGGTGCCCACGCCACCTGAGGCAATCACGGGCACTTCGACCGCATCGCTGACCGCCCGCGTCAGCGCCAGATCAAAACCGGATCTGGTCCCGTCGCGATCCATGCTGGTGAGCAAAATCTCCCCCGCGCCGCGCCGCGTCATCTCGATGGCCCACGCCACGGCATCCAGCCCGGTGTTCTTGCGCCCGCCATGGCTGTACACGTCCCAGCCCTCGCCACGCGCAGTCGCATCGGCACCCTGCCGGCGCTTGGCGTCGATCGCCACGACGATGCATTGCGCGCCGTATCTGGCCGAGGCATCGCTGATCACGTCCGGATTGGAAATGGCGGCCGAGTTGAAGCTCGTCTTGTCCGCTCCGGCATTGAGCAGGCGGCGCACATCCGCCACGCTGCGCACGCCGCCGCCCACGGTCAGCGGGATGAAGACCTGGCTGGCCACGGCCTCGATGATGGGCAAAATGAGGTCGCGCTCATCGCTCGTGGCCGTGATGTCCAGGAAGGTGAGTTCATCGGCGCCCTGCTCGTTGTAGCGCGCCGCGATTTCGACCGGATCGCCCGCATCGCGCAGTTCGACGAAATTGACGCCCTTGACCACGCGACCGCCCGTCACGTCAAGGCATGGAATGATGCGTTTGGCAAGCATGAATAAGCACGATAGGAACCGGGTGCAAAAGATACCACGCGCCGCCGTGTCTCGGGCAACCACGGGCCTGCACTCGGTATATTCGAGGAGTTATTTTTCCGCCCCCGCCCTGCCCCATGGTTACCAGCGCCGCACCTGAAATTCCTGACGCACCAGATCCCGAGAACACGTGGGCGCCGACACACTACCAGCGCGCCATCCTCGCGGTGTGCGAACGCCGGGCAGTGTCGACGGCAAAGGCCGTCTTCACGAACACGGGCATCAAGTTGGTGGAAGGCGGCGTGCGCCTGAACCAGGACATGTACTGGCGGCTGGCCCGCCACGACTTGCGCGCCCCCCTGGAGGAGCTGCTGACGATCGAAGACCTCGTGAGCACCTCCTCGCTGGTCGAGCTGGCACGCGAGCAGTGCCAGCACGAGCCGCTGCTGCACCTGTTGGCGCAAGACGGCAGGAATGCCATTCCCACCTCAGCACTGGTGGCACCACTGCAGGCCATGAGCCTGCCCAGGCCGCTGGCGTTCATGCTCAGCGTCATGCGCGAACAATTTCCCGAACAGTACACCCACGCCATGCACGTGGCGCTGGTGGCGATCTATCTCGGAGCCCGGGCCAACTGGAGCAAGGGCGAATGCACGAGCCTGGCGGCGGCCGGCCTGCTGCACGACATCGGCACACTGCACATCGATCCCGTCTGGCTGGACAGCACCAGAAAGCTCACGGGGCCCGAGCGCGAACAGCTGGCCAAGCACCCGATCATCGCGGCGCAACTGGTCAACGCCTGCGAGGTCTATCCGCGCTCGGTGGCGGTCGCCATCCTCGAACACCACGAGCGCATGGACGGCAGCGGTTATCCGCGCGGCACTCGCGCCACGCAGATCTCACCCCTGGGGCAGGTGCTGCTGCTGGCGGAAGTGGTGGCGGCCTTCTTCGAAAAATACGCCAATGACGGCGCGGCCGTGCGCCTCTCGCTCACCTTGCGTCTGGGTCACCACAAATTTCCCGCCGATCTGGCGCAGTTGCTGCTGCCCATCCTGCCGGCCAACAACATCCAGACCGGCAATGCCAACGATCTGCAGCAGGTGCAGCACATCAGCGCACAGATCGAGAGGGCGCTGGCCCACTGGAGCCAGCTCCAGCCGGAACCGCAAGCCCCTCCCGATGCGCAAGGCGACTCGGGGCAGGCATCGGTCTTCATCACGCAGCGCATCCAGGCCCTGCAACGCAGCCTGTTCGATGCCGGTTGTCATCCCGAGCAACAGGGTGAGCTGATCCCCCTGCTGCAAGACGACACGCAAGGGCTCAAGGAAATGCTGTTTCTGGTGCGCGAGGCGATGTGGCAGCTGCAGTCGATTGCCAACACGGTGACCACGCGCTGGCCGCGGATCGCGAGCAGCAGCGACGCGAGCGACATCGCCGTCTGCCAATGGCGCGACGCGCTCGTTGCGCCCGACGGGGATTGAAGGGGGCGCTGCTCCTAGGCGGTCAATTCATCGGCACGGCTTTGCGCCGCCGCAAAATCCAGCTCGCCGGAGTAGATCGCGCGCCCGCAAATCACGCCCTCGATGCCTTCGCCCTCGACGGCGCACAGCTGCTCGATGTCCGCCATGCCCGCCAGACCGCCCGAGGCGATCACCGGAATGCTCAGGGCCTGGGCCAGCTTGACGGTGGCGTCCACGTTGATGCCGGTCAGCATGCCATCGCGGCCGATGTCGGTGTAGACGACGGACTCCACGCCCCAATCCTCGAACTTGCGTGCCAGGTCGACGACCTCGTGACCCGTGAGCTTGCTCCAGCCATCGGTCGCGACCTTCCCGTCCTTGGCGTCGAGCCCGACGATGATGTGTCCGCCGAACGCGCTGCAGGCATCCTGCAGGAAGCCCGGGTTCTTGACCGCTGCGGTGCCGATGATGACGTACTCCAGCCCCGCGTCCAGGTACAACTCGATCGTGTCCAGATCGCGGATGCCGCCACCGAGCTGCACCGGGATCTCGCTGCCGACGGCCTTGAGGATGGACTTGATGGCCGTGCGATTCTTCGGCTGACCGGCAAATGCGCCATTCAGATCCACCAGATGCAGACGCCTGGCCCCGGCATCGAGCCATTGCCGCGCCATGGCAGCAGGGTCTTCGCCAAAGGTGGTGGCTTGTTTCATGTCGCCTTGCTTGAGGCGTACGCAGTGACCGTCCTTGAGGTCGATGGCAGGGATGAGCAGCATGGTCGAGGAATGACGGCAGGGTCCGGGGTGGACCGACCAGGTTGAACGTCAGGGATTCCAGTGCAGGAAATTACGGTAAAGGCGCAGCCCCTGGGTCGCGCTTTTTTCAGGGTGAAACTGGGTAGCGAAAAGGTTACCACGTGCAACGGCCGATGCAAAGGGGCCGCCGTAATCCGTCTCACCCACGCCATGCGTTGGGTCAAGCGGCTGTGCGTAATAGCTGTGCACGAAGTAGAAAAAACTCTCGTCGGGCACGCCTTGCCACAGCGCGTGCGCGCGGCCCTCGTGCGACACCTGGCGCACGCGGTTCCAGCCCATGTGCGGCACTTTGTAGCGACTGCTGTCGGGCTGCCTGCGACCGGCCAGATCAAAGCGCTGCACCCGGCCGGGGATCAGGTTCAGGCCATCGACCTCGCCTTCGGTGCTGTGGGTGAGCAGCATCTGCATGCCGACGCACACGCCGAAGAGTGGCTTGGCAGCCGCCGCTTCCAGCACCGCCTCGCGCAGCCCGGATTGCTCAAGCTCACGCATGCAGTCCGGCATCGCGCCCTGCCCCGGCAGCACCACGCGGGCCGCATCGCGCACCACGGCCGCCTCATGGGTGACAACCACGTTCCAGCCTTCGCCTTGCGCTGCGGCGCTCACCGCCTGCGAGACGGAGCGCAGATTGCCCATGCCATAGTCGACGACGGCGACTGTCTTCGCTTTTGATTGCATAGCTGCTCACGCTTGCCCAGCAAGCGTTGGAGACCAATTTTGCTTACAGGGTGCCCTTGGTGGATGGAATCACGCCACTGGCACGCGGATCAATTTCCAAGGCCGCGCGCATGGCACGGGCAAACGCCTTGAACGCCGTCTCGCACTGGTGGTGCGCGTTCGTGCCCTTGAGGTTGTCGATGTGCAGCGTCACCCCGGCGTGGTTGACGAAGCCCTGGAAAAATTCATGCACCAGTTGCGTGTCGAAGCCTCCGATCATGGCGGCGGTGAACGCCATATCCAGATGCAGGCCGGGCCGCCCCGAAAAATCGACCACCACGCGCGTGAGCGCCTCATCGAGCGGCACATAGGCATGGCCGTAGCGGCGCAGGCCCTTCTTGTCGCCCACCGCACGCGCCACCGCCTGTCCGAGCGTGATGCCCACATCTTCCACGCTGTGGTGGCCGTCGATGTGCAGGTCGCCGTCGCATTGCACCTCCAGGTCGATGAGACCGTGGCGCGCGATCTGGTCGAGCATGTGATCGAAAAAGCCGATGCCGGTGTTCAGGCGCGCCTGGCCGCTGCCGTCCAGGTTCACACGCACGCGCACGCGCGTCTCGGCGGTGTCGCGACTCACTTCCGCGGTACGGTCGGTATGGGCGGAGGCCACAAGTGCAGATGAGGTCATAGCGAAGCCCGAAGCGCCTGCAGCAGGGCGGTGTTTTCTTCGGCCGTGCCCACCGTCAGCCGCAGGCAGTTGGTCAGGAGTGAGTGCATTGTAGAAACGTTCTTCACGAGCACCTTGCGCTCGTGCAATCCGGCAAAGGCGCGCGCCGCATCGGGCACACGCACGAGGATCATGTTCGCCTCGCTGGCAAACGCCTGCACGCCCGGCATGCGCGCGAGTTCGCCCAGCACCCGCGCCCGCTGCCCGCGGATGTCGCGCGCCTGCGCGGCGAAAACCTCCTCATGCTCCAGCGCGAACAGGGCGCATTCGGCGTTGAGCACGCTCACGTTGTAGGGCGGGCGCACCTTGTCGATTTCGCGGATCAGGGCGTCGTCGCCCATCAGGTAACCGAGCCGCACCCCCGCAAGGCCGAACTTGCTGAGCGTGCGCAGCACCAGCACGTGACCATGGCGCGCAGGCGCGGCGCGCACCGAATCCATCCAGCTGCGCGCGGCAAAGGGCTGATAGGCTTCATCGACCACCACGAGCCCCCCTTGCGCGCCCTGCGCCTCGATGAGGCGCCGCATCGTCGCTTCGCTCCACAAGGTGCCCGTGGGGTTGTTCGGATAAGCCAGATAGACGATGCTCGGGCGGTGGCGTTCGATCGCCTGGAGCATCGCGGCCTCGTCCAGCGAAAAATCGGCCTTGAGCGGCACGCCGTGATAAGTCAGCCCCTGCAGCTGCGCGCTCATCGCATACATCACGAAACCCGGCTCGGGCCCGACGATGCCGGCCCCAGGCACGTCGCAGGCGAGCGCGAGCAGGCTGATGAGCTCGTCCGAACCATTGCCTAGCATCAGGGACCAGCCCCGCGGGGGGTTCGCGTAGCGCGTGAGAGCCGCACGCAGATCGGCCAGGCGCGCACCCGGATAGCGATTGACCGCCACCTGCCCCAGACGCCGGCCCAGCTCGGCCTGCAAGGCTGCAGGCAGGTGGTGGGGGTTCTCCATCGCATCGAGCTTGATCATGCCGTCCGATTCCTGCACGGCATAGGCATGCATGCCCTGCACATCGCGGCGGATACGGTTCAAGGGATTCAAGGCCTGGGCCGCAGGCGATTCCTGCGTGGTGTTTTCAGTGGTCATCACGCGCGAATTTACACGCGTTTGACATGGCGCCGCGACAAGCCGCGCGCCGGCGCCGGTCGTGATCCCGAAATCCCCCCGATTTCGCCCGCTTTTCGAGCTTGCGCCGACGCACTTGTCGGGCAACTTCCTACAAGCGCGAACTCGACCGGATGACACCACATCGCGGCGCCCGCCGACTTATGTTTCTTTTGAGCGACTTTGACAATGCATTTCAACGGATCAAGCCGATCCGGCCCCGAAAGGAATGCACCATGACCAACGAACAGTTGCTCGCCGAAATCCGCGAAGCCAACCTGACCTACCTGATGCTGGCGCAGAACCTGATCCGCCAGGACAAGGCCGAAGCGGTGTTCCGCCTGGGGCTGGGCGAAGAGGCGGCCGACATTCTCGCCGCGCTGTCCACGGGCCAGGTGCTCAAGCTGGCGTCGCGCAACACGCTGCTGTGCAGCTTCCGCGTGGACGACGAACTGGTGTGGAGCCTGCTCACCAGCCACAACACGCCGAACAAGGTCGGCAACGAAGCCACCAACACGCTGCACGCCAACATCCTGATGGCCAGCCGCGTGGCTGAAGTCATCTGAACGCACGGGAGACACGCGCCATGGCCACCGCCACCAAAAGTGTCCTGAACGAATCCCGGCAGATCGAACGCGCCGCCATGCTCATCGAGATGGGCGCGCGCATGCAGGTGCTGGAATCGGAGACCACGCTCTCCTACGAGCGCCTGATCCGCCTGTACAAGGAAGTGGCCGGGCGCTCTCCCTCCAAGGGACAGCTGCCGTTTTCCACCGACTGGTTTCTCACCTGGCAGGAAAACATCCACAGCTCGCTGTTCCTGAACATCTACGAATACCTCTCCAAGGGCGTGGATCTGGATGCGGTGGAACTGCTGACCAAGGCGTACCGCCTGTACAACGAACAGGTACAGGCCGCCGAAATCGAGCCGCTGCTCTCGTTCACCCGCGCCTGGCGACTGGTGAAATTCGTCGACGCGGGCATGCTCACGCGCACCAAATGCAGCAAATGCAAGGGCCAGTTCGTCACCGAGCTGTACGAGAACCGGCACTACACCTGCGGCCTGTGCAACCCGCCTGCGCGCGCCGGCAAGAGCAAGGCCAAAGCCGCGCTCAAACTGCACTGAAGGCCCGCGGATTCAACGCCCGGAGAGCAGGCCGCGAATTTCCGCGGTCATCGGCACCGCATAGTCCTGCGCGGCCACCACCACGTTGCCCTGCGGCCGCACGAGCTTGAGGCTCACATACACCTGCCGCGAGGAAGCCGCGTAGGTGCCCACCAGGGCCATGCTCGCCTGATGTGTCTGGCTCACTTCGCTCAACTGGCGCGACAGCAGCAGCTCGCCCTCGCCAGGCTGCAGCGCAAGCGCCTCACGCAGCCGCACCTCGACAACCGGCACGCCACGCTGCACCAGCCGCCCCGCGATCTGCTCGGAAGAGATGCGGCCGAAGCGCGAGGAGGCATCAAGACTATCCACGTTGACCAGCGTGGCCACCAGAAGCCGTGCACCCGGCTCCGGCGGCGCCGCCTCCAGCAGCCGGTCCGCCGCCTGTTGGTTGGCCGTGAGCAGCGCGGCCGTCGCCTGTGGCGCCAGGGCGTCCGAACCCGCGGCATCCCCGTAGTAGTACGAGGCGCAGCCCGACACCAAGAGCAGCACGGCAGCGGCAGCTGACAGCACGGCACGGCGCATCATGGCGTCACCGCTTTCCAGGTCTTCAGGACGGGTGCCGGCGGCGCGGGCGGCGGCGGTACGTACAGGGGCGCATCGCCCGGCTCGATGTAGTACATGTCCGCCGTGCCGGTCAGGTAGCGGTTGTCGTTCGTGAGCGTGGTCGTCACCAGCACCTCGGTGCGCGTCGGTCCGCCCGCGGCATCACCTTGGGCGCCGCGCCTGGCCGGATCGACAAGCTGCGTCTGCACCCGCAATTCCACCGCGGACGGCGTCACCGACAGCGCCACGCCATGGTCGAGCAGATGCACGCGAAGCAGCTTGACGAAGCCCTCGTTGAACTCCGATGCACCGGCGGCCGAGACATGGATGGGGTGCTCTCCCTGAGGCCATGCGGCGATCCTTTCGGCCACGCGTGCCGCGACATCCTGCGCGATCACGTCCCAGTGGTGGATCGCATGCACCTTTTTCTGGCCGGTCACGGGGTAGCTGTCCACTCGGGGCACGTCAAGCGTGGTGCAGCCCGCCAGCCACGATGCGGCCGCCAGCAACAGGCAAGCCAGGGGAATGCGGCAGGTGGCGAAAGGCATGGCCGGATGATAGAAAGCCGTGCCATCAGCAATCGATGCAATACCGGCCTCTTTGCGTGCCTGTCCCCCGCTTCGGGAGGCTGGCTCAGGCGCATGCCGCGCTGTGCAAGCGAGCCTGCGCGTCACACCGGGACACCGACTCGGTTCAGCCGGTATTGCGCAGCCCCGCAGCAATCCCGTTGATGCACAGCTGAATGCCGGTGCGCACCCGGTCGTCGCCGGGTTCGGCGCGCCAGCGGCGGATCAGCTCGACCTGCAGGTGGTGCAGCGGGTCGATGTAGGGGAAGCGGTGCTTGATCGAGCGTGCCAGCGCGCTGTTGTGCGCCAGACGTTCCTTGTCTCCCGTGATCTGCCCCAGCGCCTGCATGGTGCGGTGCCATTCCTGCTCGATCGCGGCAAAGACCCGCTTGCGCAGGCGCGTATCCGTCACGAGTTCGCTGTAGCGCTTGGCCAGCGCCAGGTCGCTCTTGGCCAGCACCATGTCCATGTTGGACAGCAGCGCGCTGAAGAACGGCCATTGGCGCACCATCTTGCGCAGCAGTGCCCACTGGGCCTTTTCGCTCTTGCCCTCCATCGTCACGAAGGCCTGCACCGCCGAGCCGAAGCCGTACCAGCCGGGCAGCGTCAGGCGGCACTGCCCCCAGCTGAAGCCCCAGGGAATGGCGCGCAGATCCTCGATGCGCTGGCCCGCCTTGCGCGACGCCGGACGCGAGCCGATGTTGAGCTCGGCAATCTCGCGGATCGGCGTGGCGCTGAAGAAATAGTCGGTGAAGCCCAGCGTCTCGTACACCAGCGCGCGGTAGGCCGCCATGCTCGCCTCGGACAGGTGCGCCGCCGCCTGCAAAAAGGCCTGGGTCGCCGGCTTGGTGGGCTGCAGCAGCGTGGCTTCGAGCGTGGCCGCCACGAGGGTTTCGAGATTGCGCCGGCCGATCTCGGGGTTGGCGTACTTGGAGGCGATGACCTCGCCCTGCTCGGTCAGGCGGATCTGCCCGCGCACCGTGCCCGGCGGCTGCGCCAGGATGGCCTGGTAGCTCGGCCCGCCGCCGCGCCCCACGGTGCCGCCGCGGCCGTGGAACATGCGCATGCGGATGGGCTGCCCGGGCTCGGCGGCATTGAGTTCGTCGAAAAATTCCACCAGCGCGATCTCGGCGCGATACAGCTCCCAGTTGCTGGTGAAGATGCCGCCATCCTTGTTGCTGTCGCTGTAGCCGAGCATGATGTCCTGCTCGCCGCCGCTGGCGCGCACCAGGGGCACGATGCCCGCCAGCGCATACCAGGCGCGCATGATGGGCGCGGCGTTGCGCAGATCGGCGATGGTCTCGAACAACGGCGAGACGATGAGTTCGGCGTGGCAGGCTTCGTCCAGCGTGCCGTGCATCAGACCGGTTTCCTTCTGCAGCAGCAGCACCTCCAGCAGGTCGCTCACGGTTTCGGTGTGACTGATGATGTAGTGACGGATCGCCTCGTGCCCATAGCGCTCGCGCAGCTCGCGCGCCGCCTCGAAGATGGCAAGCTCGCCGCGTGTGTGCTCGCTGTAGACCGCGCCCACCACGCGCAGCGGGCGCGCATCGGCGAGCAGGCGCATCAGCAGGCGCTGGCGCTCGTCTTCGGCAAGCCGTGCGTAGTCGCTCTCCAGCCGCGCCACGGCCAGCAGCTCGGAGAGCACGCGTTCATGCTGATCCGAACTTTGCCGCAGATCGACGGTCGCCAGATGAAAACCGAACACCTGGACCGCACGCACCAGCGCATGCAGGCGCTCCGCCGCCTGCGCCGCGCCCTTGTGCGCCTGCAGTGATTGCTCGATCACCGACAAGTCCGCCAGAAACCCGGCCGCATCGGCATAGGGCGGCTGTGGCGCCACGGCAGCCAGCGCCGGATTCACGCCGGCCAGAACGGTACACGTCCCGGCCAGGCGCGCGTAGATGCCGCTGAGCGCCTTGCGGTAGGGTTCGTCGCTGCGGTGCTCGCTCAGGTCCGGCGATGCATCGGCCAACGCCTGCAGCGCGGGCGAGACCTGGACCAGCCGCGCCGAAAGCGAGAGCTCGCGCCCCAGCGCGTGCACCTCGGCCAGGTAATGCTGCAGCGCCACCTGTGCCTGGCGGCGCAGCGCCAGGCGCAGCGTCTCCGCCCCCACGTTCGGGTTGCCATCGCGGTCGCCACCGATCCACTGGCCCATGCGCAGGAAGCTGGCCACGGGCGCATCGGCGCCGAGCGTGCGCTCCAGGTCGGCGTAGATCCTGGGAATCTCGTCCACGAAGGTGGACTCGTAGTAGGAGAGCGCGTTCTCAATCTCGTCGGCCACCGTCAGGCGCGACACGCGCAGCAGCCGCGTCTGCCACAGCTGCGCCACGCGGGCCCGCAGGCGCGCCTCGTTGGCGGCGAGTTCACGCGGCGTGAGGATGTCGCGTGCGCTGTTGTACAGCTGGGCGCGCGCCTGGATGTCCTCGCGCGCAGCCAGCAGTTGAGCGATCTCGCGCTCGGAATCCAGAATGCTCTTGCGCTGCACCTCGGTGGGGTGAGCGGTGAGCACCGGGACCACGTAGCTTTGCGCCAGGGTTTGCGCCACCGTCTGCGCCGCAATGCCCGCCCAGCGCAGGCGCGCCAGCGCCACGTCGATGCTGCCCTCCTGGCTGCTGCCGCTGCGCTCGTGCATTTCGCGGCGGCGAATGTGGTGGCGGTCCTCGGCCAGATTGGCCAGATGGCTGAAATAGGTGAACGCACGGATCACCTTCACCGCCTCATCTCCGGTCAGCGACTTGAGCAGGCGTTTGAGCGCCCGGTCGGCCTGCTGGTCGGCATTGCGTCGAAACGCCACCGAGAGCTGACGAATCTGCTCGACCAGTTCGAACGCGGGCGCGCCTTCCTGCTCCCGGATCACATCCCCCAGGATCCGTCCCAGCAGCCGGATGTCGCGGATCAGCGGTGCATCCTTGTCGTTGCGGCGTGTCGGGGAGGTGTGAAGACGTGGTTCAGCAGAAGCGGTCATGGGTCGTCGTTGCAGGCGGGTTATGCTGATGTTGCATCGCAATATGCTCACAGTGTAGCCCGCGGCTGTCCGGGGCGTGACAACGGTGCAAGCCCTTCGCACTGCGACACAATCGGGCCATGACCGCACAGCATCCCGCCCAACGCCCCCTCGTCATCGCCACCCGCGAAAGCCAGCTCGCCCTATGGCAGGCCCGACATGTCCAGGCCCTGCTTCAGGAGCGCGGCCATCGCATCGAGCTGCTGGGCATGACCACGCGCGGCGATCAGATTCTGGACCGCACGCTGTCCAAGGTCGGCGGCAAGGGCCTGTTCATCAAGGAGCTGGAAGTGGCGCTGCAAGAGGGCCGCGCCGACCTCGCCGTGCACTCGCTCAAGGACGTGCCCATGGTGCTGCCCGAGGGCTTTGCGCTCGCTTGCGTGATGCTGCGTGAAGACCCGCGCGACGCCTTCGTCTCGCCCCGCCACGCCCGGCTGGAAGACCTGCCGCAAGGCGCGGTGGTGGGCACCTCCAGCCTGCGCCGGCAGGTGCTGCTGCATGCGCTGCGCCCCGATCTGCGCATCGAGCCGCTGCGCGGCAACGTCAACACCCGGCTGCGCAAGCTCGACGAAGGCCAGTACGCGGCCATCGTGCTCGCGGCCGCGGGCCTCAAGCGCCTGGGCCTGGGCGATCGCATTCGCAGCACTTTCCAGCCCGAACAGATGCTGCCCGCCGCCGGACAGGGCGCGCTGGCCATCGAGGTGCGCGCCGACCGCCAGGACCTGCTGCAGGGGCTCGCGCCACTGGCCGACCAGAGCACCTGGCTCACGGTGACGGCCGAGCGCGCGGTGAGCCGCGCCATGGGCGGCAGCTGCTCCATGCCGCTGGCCGCGCACGGGCAGTGGCAGGGCCAGACCTTGCGCCTGGCCGCTGCCTGGGGCGACCTATCGGGGCGCTCGCCGCTGGTGCGCGCGGCCGGCGAAGCCACGGTCACGACGCTGCAGGAGGCCGATGCGCTGGGCCTGCGCGTGGCAGCCCGGCTCCAAGCCCACGGCGCCGTGGCGGAGCCCGGGGCCTGACATGGCCCTGCCACGGGTGCTGGTGACACGCGCCGCGCAGGACGCCGCGCGCTGGGTGGACCTGCTCGAACAGCAGGGCATCCCGGCCCAGGCCCTGCCGCTCATCGCCATCCGGCCGCTGAGCGATCCGGCGCTGCAGGCCGCGCTGCAACACGCCCGAATGCAGTGCGCAAGCTACCGCGCCGTGATGTTTGTCAGTGGCAATGCCGCACGTCATTTTTTTGAAACAAAAGAGGCTCCATCGCTTACCAGTCGAGCGCTGACAGCTATCAAAACGAGATACTGGGCACCGGGGCCGGGGACGGTGCGCGCGCTGCAGGCGAGCGGCGTCGCCCTGGCGGCGATCGATGGCCCCGCCCCGGACGCCGGGCAATTCGATTCCGAAGCGCTCTGGCGCCAGGTGGCGCCCCAGGTGCGCCCTGGCGACCGCGTGCTCATCGTGCGCGGCACCGACGAGCCCGGCCGGCCGGGCGGGCAAGGGCGCGACTGGCTGGCCACGCAGTTGCGAAGCGCGGGCGCGCAGGTCGACTTCGTGGCCAGCTACGAGCGCGGCGCACCTGTCCTGGATGAACAGCAGGCCCGGTTGGCGCGCGCGGCTTCGGGGAGCGCCTTCCTGTGGCTTTTCAGCAGCAAGGAGGCGCTCAGGCATCTTCTGGCCTGGCTGCCCGGGCACGACTGGTCCGGCGCCCATGCGCTCGCCACCCACCCGCGCATCGCCCAGACGGCGCGGGATGCGGGCTTCGGGCAGGTGCACGGCAGCCGTCCCGCGCTGGCGGACGTGGTCTCGTCTATAAAATCGCTTCATGAGCACTGAGCCCCTCTCCTCCACCGTCGGCGAGGCCGCACCACCGGCGGCAGCTCTCGCGGCGCCCACGGTGGTCACCACCGGTGCCAACCATCTGCTGCTGGGGGTGCTCGCCATCGTCGCGCTGGCGGCGCTGGGCTCCTCGGCCATGCTCTGGCAGCGCCTGTCCAACATCCAGGAGCAGCTGGCGCGCCAGAGCGCCGACTCGGGCACACAGGCCACCGAGGCACGCACCCTGGCACGCGAGGCACAGGATCTGGCGCGCGACGCGAGCGCGCGCATGAGCGTGATGGAGTCACGCGTGGCCGAAGTCGCGCTGCAACGCAGCCAGCTCGAAGAGCTCACCCAAAGCCTCTCGCGCAGCCGTGACGAAAGTCTGGTGGCCGATGTGGACGCGAGCATTCGCCTGGCCCAGCAGCAGGCCGAACTCACCGGCAGCCTGCAGCCCCTGACGGTGGCCCTAAAAAACGCCCATCAGCGCATCGAGCGCGCCGCGCAGCCCCGGCTTGCGCCCGTGCTGCGCGCCATGGAGCAGGACAGCGAAAGGCTGGAGCGCGCCAGCGTCACCGACACGGCCGGTCTGCTGGGTCGGCTCGATGACCTGGCTCGCCAGATCGACGAGCTGCCGCTGGCCAACGCCGTCGCGCACCCCTCGGACATGCGGCCGCCGTCGTCCGCGGCCCGCACGGCGTCCGCGGATACCCCGGCGAGCGAACCGGCCTGGCAGGCCGCGCTGCGCGCCGTCTGGCATGGGGTGCGCGACCAGGCGCTCGGCCTGGTGCGCATCAGTCGCATCGACCGGCCAGACGCCGTGCTCCTGGCGCCCGATCAGGCCTACTTCCTGCGCCAGAACCTGAAGCTGCAACTGGCCGATGCCCGCCTGAGCATCCTGGCGCGCCGCATGGACACGGCGCGCTCCGAGCTGGCCGCGGCGCAGCGCGGCTTCACCAAATACTTCGACGCCAACGCGCGGCGCACGCAGAATTTTCTGGCGGCGCTGCAGCAACTGCAGAGCAACATGCGCGCCACCGAAATTCCTCAGCCCACGGCCACGCTCTCCGCGCTGGCCACCGCCGCGGCCGGCCGTTGAGGGGCTACACGTTCATGCGCGCTGCCCTCTGGTTCCTGGCCCTGTTCGGCATCGCCGTGGCCATTGCCCTTTTTGCCGGCAACAACCAGGGCACGGTCACCATCTTCTGGCCGCCCTGGCGCGTCGATCTCTCGCTGAACATGGTGCTGATGCTGATCTTCATCGGCACCACGTTGTTCTATGCGGCGCTGCGCGGCCTGTCCACCCTGCGCGCGCTGCCACGCCAGGCACGGCGCTGGCGCCTGCAGCAAAAAGAGCGCGCCATGCATGGCGCCATGCTCGATGCCATGGCCCAGTTGCTGGCCGGGCGCTTCGTGCGTGCACGCAAATCGGCCCTCAAGGCCCTCGCGCAGGAAGAGGCCCTGGCCCTCACCGATGCCGCCATTGCCCACCGCCAGCAACTGCGCACCCTCGCCCACGTGGCCGCGGCGGAAAGCTCGCACGCGCTGCAGGACCGCAGCGGCCGCTCCGAGCACCTCGCGCTGGCACTGGAGGCGCTGGGCGAGCACCCGGACAGCAGCGGCCAGGAACTGCGCGAGGGCGTGCAGCTGCGCTCGGCCCGCTGGCTGCTGGATGAACGCGATGCAGAGGGCGCGCTGGAACGCCTGGCCGCGCTGCCGCAAGGCGCCAGCCGGCGCACGCTGGCCCTGCGCACGCGCCTGAAGGCGGCGCGCCTGGCCGGACGCACGCGCGACGCGCTGGAGACCACGCGCCTGCTGGCCAAACACCGCGCGTTCTCACCCGAGGTCGCCACCACCCTGGTGCGCACGCTCGCCATCGCGCTGCTGGACGAAGCGCGCGACGATGCCCAGCTGGGCGCTGCCTGGCAGGCCTTGGAAACCGCCGAGCGCAGGATGCCCGACGTCGCCATCCGCGCGGCCAGCCACCAGATCGAGCTGGGCGGCGCAAGCAACCAAGCGCGGCTGTGGCTGCAACCCGTGTGGGAGCAGTACGGCGAACTCCAGAGCCATCAGACGCGCAAGCTGGTCCTGGCGCTGGAAGCCACCCTGGGCGAGCAGGATCACCACTGGCTTGGGCTGATCGAGGCGCAGCAACGCCTGCACCCGCGTGATCCCTGCCTGCACTACCTCGCGGGCGTGGCCTGCATGCGCCTGTCCCTGTGGGGCAAGGCGGAGCAGTCGTTTGCCGAAGCCCGCCAGGGCCTGACCGAGCCCACGCTGCGTGCCCGCGCCTGGTTCCACCTGGCCGAGCTTGCGGAACAACGCGGCGACAAGGAGGCCGCGAGCGCCGCGTGGAAGCGCGCGGCGCAGGGGTGAATCTGCATTGCCCCTTTGTCCATTGCGCTGAAATGGCCTGCGCCGCGATGCGCGCGGGGGGCCACCTAAAATAAGCCGGTTGATTCGTTTTTCGTAGCTGGTACTGCCATGACCCACGTCGTTTCCGACAATTGCATCAAGTGCAAATACACCGACTGTGTGGATGTCTGCCCCGTCGACTGCTTCGTCGAAGGGCCCAACATGCTGGTGATCAACCCGGATGAATGCATCGATTGCGCGGTCTGCGTGCCCGAGTGCCCGGCCAATGCCATCTTCGCCGAAGAAGACGTGCCCGCCGATGAACAGCATTTCATTGCCCTGAACGCCGAACTCACCCACGCCCCCGGCTGGAAGACGCTCGCCAAACGCCACGAAGCCTTCCCCGACGCCGACGAATGGAACGGCGTGAGGGACAAGCTCAAGTACCTCGAGCGCTGAGAGCGCCCACCATCCCCGCAAGCGCCCCGCAATCGCCCTGCAGCCGGTGTGCCGCAGGCGCCCGCTTGCGTCATGCCGGCGCGCCCGCCCGACCCTGCCCGATCCATTGATGCACGCATGGCCGCCTCCCGCTGCCGTCTGCGGCCAAGCCTGGCCGGCCTGCACCGAGAACGCCAATCACCCTGCTGCGAACTCCCACCTACAATCGCCGCCTGCTAGGGGTGCCGGTGCGTCCGGCTGAGAAAAACCCTCTGAACCTGATTGAGATCATCCTCGCGCAGGGAAGCACGCTCACGTTTTGGTTGGCGCCTGGCCAACCTTCCCTGACGCTGCGACCCACGCGCACGTACAAGGAGCACACGCCGTGAGCACCAATCAACCTGCCACCAACGAAGCCCTGACGCCGCTGCACGAAGGTCAGCGCGCCTTCGGCTGGCGCGACCACACCTCGCTGTGGTTCAGCCTGGGCGTAGGCCTGCTTGTGATGCAGATGGGCGCTTACCTCCTGCCGGGGCTGAGTCCGGGCGAAGCGCTGGTGGCCATCGCCATCGGCTCCATCGTCGGCTCGGGGCTGCTCGGCTGGGTCGGCAAGCTCGGGTGCGACAGCGGCCTGGCCAGCGCCGGGCTCATGCACGCGGTCTACGGGCGCCGGTTCGCCGGACTGCCCATCGTGCTCAACGTCCTCCAGCTGCTGGGCTGGGGAGCGTTCGAGCTGGTCATCATGCGCGACGCCACCGTCGCCATCGGCCGGCAGTCGGGCGGGTTGACGGCCGGGTACTGGTCCGTGCTCGCCACACTCATGTGGGGTGCCGTGGTGCTGCTGCTCATCAGCGGCTCCATGGTGCGGCTCGTGCGCCGGCTGATCTCGCGCATCGCGCTGCCCTTGGTGGTGCTGTCACTGCTGTGGCTGAGCTGGCAATTCGCCACGCTGGCGCAGACGCAGGGGCTGGCGCCCCTGTGGGGCCGCGGCGGCGATGGCAGCATGAGCGCGCTGTCGGCGATCGATCTGGTGATCGCCATGCCCGTGTCGTGGCTGCCGCTGGTGGCCGACTACGCGCGCCATGGCAGGAATGGTCGCTCGGCCCTGCACGGCACCTGGCTCGGCTACGCGGTGGCCAACATCTGGTGCTACGGCCTGGGCGTGCTGGTCGCGCTCGTGCTGCCCAGCGAAGACCTGGTCACCGCGCTGCTGCTGGCGCAGGGCGGGCTGATCGCGCTCTCGCTGATCATCGTGGACGAGATCGACAACACCTACGGCGATGTCTACTCGGGCTCGGTCTGCATGCACAGCCTGCTGCCGCGCTGGAGCATCCGCCGCTGGGGCGTGCTGATGGTGCTGGCCTGCACCGCGTTTGCGCTGGTGCTGCCCATGCACAGCCTGGAGCCCTTCCTGCTGCTGCTCGGTTCGGTGTTCGTGCCGCTCTTTGGCGTCATCCTCGGGCGCCTGGCCTTCGGCGCGCCTACCCGGCAGCTGCTGCACGAGGCCGGCAGCATCCATTGGGGCGCCACGCTGATCTGGCTGGCCGGCATCGCCTTCTACCACCTGCTGCCGCGCCTGGCTCCGGCGCTCGGCGGATCGGCGCTGCCCACGCTCGTGCTCTGCTTCGCACTCGCCTGGCTGAGCCGCAGCTCATTCAAATGATAGCTGCTCGCGCTTTAAACGTAATGATTTCAAATACAAACGTATCTGCATTCAAGCGATGTCAAGCGCAATCAGCTATTGATCAAGGAGCATCGAGCATGCGTTGCGCGATCGGCGCATAGCCGTGGTTCAGGGGTCCGTGGCCGTGGCCCGTTACCACCGCGGCGCCCGCCTCGATCGCCCCCACGATGTAGGCGCGCGCGCTGTGCACCGCCTGCACCAGCGGCTCGCCCAGCGCCAGGTGCGCCGCGATCGCCGACGACAGCGTGCAGCCCGTGCCATGGCCGTTGTTCGTCACGATGCGCGCCGATTCCAGCCGATGGTGCTCGCCGCCGGGCAGCGCCAGCAGATCGACCACCCAGTCGCCGCTCAGATGCCCGCCCTTGAGCAGCACCGCCCTTGCGCCCAGCGCCAGCAGGTCGTCGGCGGCGCGCTCCAGCGCGTCAATGGTGTCGATCGGGCGCCCGAGCAGCAGCGCCGCCTCATCGAGGTTGGGTGTGATCACCTGCGCCAGCGGGAACAGCTCCCGCACCAGCGCGGCAATGGTCTCGTGCTCGATCAGGGCGTCACCGCTCGTGGCGACCATCACGGGGTCGAGCACCACATGCGGCAGCGCGTGGCGCGCAATGGCATCGGCCACCACCCGCACGATGTCGGGGGTGGCCAGCATGCCGATCTTGACCGCATCGACCCCGATGTCCTCGACCACCGCATCGATCTGCGCACGCAGCACCTCGGGCGGCACGCCGTGGATGGCGCGCACGCCCTGGGTGTTCTGCGCCGTGATCGCGGTGATCGCCGTCATGCCGAAGCACCCCAGCGCGCTGAAGGTCTTGAGATCGGCCTGGATGCCCGCGCCGCCCCCGCTGTCGGAGCCCGCGATGGAGAGCACGCGCACGTAGCGTGGATGACGGGTCGATGGCGTTGCGGTCATGGCCGGGAATTATCGAACACGCACACGACGTTCTTCACCGGGCCTATCCCGCTTGTGATGTAATTCACGACTTCGGACGAAACAGGGGTGTCCTGGCGAGCAGATCGCGCAGGGCTGAGAAATACCCTGGGGCCCATGCGCCCCGTTACCCGATCCAGATCATGCTGGCGTGGGGAGTTTTCGCGGCGCACCGTTTTGTCCTTGTTCACTCAATCGATGAAAACGATGCACGCACTTGCCACCCATTCCTCCCGCATCACCATCCTTGGCGCCGGCCTCATGGGGCGGCTGCTCGCCGTCGCCCTGGCGCAGCAAGGCTGCCACGTCGACATTCACGATGCCGGGGGGTCCGATGCCGAGCTATCCGCCGCGCGCGTGGCCGCCGCGATGCTGGCTCCGCTGGCCGAGTCCGCCGTCAGCGAGCCGGGCATCGTGCGCATGGGCCAGTACGCCATGCGGCGCTGGCCCGAGCTGCTGGCCGCGCTGGCGCAGCCCGTTTTCTTCCAGCAAAACGGCACACTCATCGTCTGGCACCGGCAGGACGCCACCGATGCCGCGCGCCTGTACGACAAGCTCAAGCACACCCACACCCTGCTGCCCGATCTCCCGGCCGCTCAGGCCCTGGACGAAACCCTGCTGGCGCAGCGCGAGCCCATGCTCGCCGGGCGCTTTCATGAAGGCCTGTACCTGCCGGGCGAGGGGCAGCTGGACAACCGCCAGCTGCTCGCTGCCCTGCACGAGCACATGCAGACGCTGGGTGTGGCGATGCACTGGCACAGCCGCCAGGCGCTGGGTGATTTTTCCCCCGGCGCGCCGGACGAGCCCGACCTCATCCTCGACTGCCGCGGGCTAGGCGCACGCGGCGACTGGCCCGAGCTGCGCGGCGTGCGCGGCGAAGTCATCCGCGTGCATGCCCCCGAGGTCACGCTGCAGCGCCCCACCCGCCTGGTGCATCCGCGCTACCCGGCCTACATCGTGCCCAAGGAGGATCACGTCTTCGTGGTCGGCGCGACCGCCATCGAATCGGACGATCTCTCCCCGGCCAGCGTGCGCTCCACGCTGGAACTGCTCAGCGCCGCCTACGCCCTGCATTCGGGTTTTGCCGAGGCCCGCATCCTGGAGATCGCCACGCAATGCCGCCCCGCTTTGCCGGACAACAGCCCGTGCATCCGCCAGGCGGGCCAGCGCATCCTGCAGATCAACGGCCTGTACCGGCACGGCTTCCTGATCGCGCCGGCGCTCCTGGACGTCACCCTGCAACTGCTGCGCGAAGGCGACTCGCCGCTGGCCCGGCAATTCGACCTGGCGATCACGGCGCGCGATCCGGGGGTCTCATGAAAATCTGCATCAACGGGACCGCCACCGAACTGCCGGATGGAGCCACCGTGGCCCACGCGATCACCCAGCTCGCGCCCGTGCCGCCATTCGCGGTGGCGGTGAATCTCCACTTCGTTCCCTCATCGCGTTACGCCAGCGAGCGGCTGCACGAGGGCGACCAGATCGAAATCATCGCGCCCGTCACGGGCGGTTAAACCATGTCCACTGTTCAGCCTGCGGGCGACCCGCTCATCCTCTACGGCCACAGCTTCACCAGCCGCCTGCTGCTCGGCAGCTCCCGCTACCCGTCACCGGCCACGCTCGAAGCCGCCGTGGCGCGCGCCAGGCCCGCCATGGTGACCGCCGCGCTACGCCGCCAGGGAGCCACGTCCGGCAACGGCTTCTGGTCCTTGCTGCAACGCCTCGACACCACCGTGCTGCCCAACACCGCAGGCTGCCACAGCACGCAGGAAGCCATCACCACCGCGCTGATGGCACGCGAGGTGTTCGCCACCGACTGGATCAAGCTCGAAGTCATCGGCGACGACTACACCCTGCAACCCGACACCCTGCAACTCGTGCCCGCGGCCGAGCGCCTGATCAAGGAAGGCTTCAAGGTACTGCCCTACTGCACCGAAGACCTGGTCGTCTGCCAGCGGCTCGCCGACGTGGGCTGCCAGGCCGTCATGCCCTGGGCCGCCCCCATCGGCACCGGCCGCGGCCCGGTCAACCCGCACGGCCTGCAACTGCTGCGCGAGCGCCTGCCCCTCCCCATGCTGGTCGATGCGGGCCTGGGCCTGCCGTCGCATGCCTGCCAGGTCATGGAATGGGGCTTCGACGGCGTGCTGCTCAACACCGCTGTGGCGCTCGCCACCGATCCGGTGCAGATGGCCGGCGCATTTGCCGACGCGGTCGCGGCCGGGCGGGCCGCCCGGCTGGCCGGCGTGATGCAGGCGCAGACATCGGCCCAGCCCAGCACGCCGGTGCTGGGCACGCCCTTCTGGCACCAAAGCGAAGGACCCAGGGCATGACGCTGCCCATGCAGCAGGCCATCGCCCAGGCGCACCGCCAGCGCCTGGCAGGCTTCGAACCGCAGCCCGTGCCCCCCACGCAGGAGACCGACCCGGTGTTCCTCTCGGCACTGGCCGCCTGCAGCCAGTTGGGCTACATCACCGCCGATGCGCTCTGCCTGGCCCGCGCCTGGGCGGCGCAAACCCTGCGCCTGGGCGCTTTCGATCCGGCTCACTGGCCCGATGCACCCGCCGATTTCGGTCTGCAGCCACGCCCGCACAACGCGCCCTTCGCGCCCTGCCCCAAAAACCTGGGGCTTTACGCCGTGCTCCCCGACGCACAATGGGTCGGCCGCATGGCACATGCCGGCGTGCCCACGCTCCAGTTGCGCTTCAAAAGCAGCGACACGCAGGCCATCGCACGCGAAGTGCGCGCCGCCATCCAGGGCGTGAAGGGAACCGATGCGCGTTTGTTCATCAACGATCATTGGCGCGTCGCCATCGACGAAGGTGCATATGGCGTGCATCTGGGCCAGGAGGACCTCGGCGAGCTGCGTGCCGACGACATCGCCCTGCTGCGAAGCAGCGGCGCACGCCTGGGCCTGAGCACCCACGGTTACGCCGAAATGCTGCGCGCCGATCGCCTCAGCCCGAGCTACATCGCCATGGGCGCGGTGTTCCCCACCACGCTGAAAACCATGCCGACCGCACCCCAAGGCCTGGAAAGACTGGCCGACTACGCCCGTCTCATGCACGCGTATCCGCTGGTCGCCATCGGCGGCATCACACCTGAACACCTTGCGGCCATCCGGGCGGCCGGCGTGGGCTCGGCCGCCATGGTACGAGCCATCGTGCAGGCGCCCGAGCCGCAAGCGGCCGTGCGCCGGCTCCTGCATCTCATGGGCGGCACCCAGGCCCGGACGCCGTCTGCCTGATACGGTTTTGCATTCAGGCGTAGAACAAGGCGGGAAGCCGCAGACAGTGCTGTAGCACGGCAAGGCGAACCAACGCAGTGATACGTTTGAAGACGAAACCGTGAGCCATCATTTGACGGATCGTTTGCCGTTGTCCCGGGGTTCCAGGTTGAATTGAACCCCATCGTGATCAGGCGCGAGCATCTCATCCGGGGCCACGATCTCCGGGGGTGATCCACTGCCCGATGACCCTTGGTCGGCTGAGCCGCGCCCCTGAACCGGCATGTGCCGCGACGGCTCGAGCATCAGGTCACCGGCCAGCGTATCCACCGAGGGGGATGCGGCTTTCACGCCATGGCCCGTGACCGCGGCCGCCCGTTGTGGCGCCACGGAAGCGCCTCGCGCCTTTCCGGCCGACGACTGAGCGATCGCCAGCAGCAGCAGCAGATCTTCGTAAGCCGGCAAATCAAACCTGGCAACGTCCTGACCTCCGCCACGCCGGAACATGAGCCGATCCAGCTCATCGACGGCATCGGCAGAACCCCACAGCGATTCGATGCGCTGCAGCTCCGTGCCATAGTCTTCCAGAGACCTTCCGCCTCGCTGAAAGGTCGCAAACGGAGGGACCTCGGCATTGAACCTGTCTTCGAAGCTCGCGCGCAGCTCATCGAACGCCGCGACACGCCCCAACGTGTGATAGAGCCGCAACAACTCAAAATACGCCAGCGGGGACGAGACGTGATGAGCGATATGCCTGCGCAAGCCATCGACCGCCTGTTCGTGCTCTCCGATCGAGACAAAGAATTCCGCCTGCTGCAACACGTCGAACAAATCTTCCGGATGTTCGATGTCCTGCACTCCCGGGATCGCGGGCGCGGCACTCTCAACCACCGCAGGCCTCCGCGGCTCGGACACGGACACGGCCTCATCCTCCGCGCTCATTTGCCAGGATGCCGCTGCATGGGTCGCGGGGACCTGCCCAACAGGCACTGTCGCGGCCTGATCGGGCTCCTCGGTCTGTGGCCAGACGGTCGGCCCAACCGCCGCGCTGAACGTGTCCGACTCCAGCGGCTCACTGTTGAGCGCCACGCTCCGATGCCACGCCTCGCGCCCTTGCCGACGTTGCTTCCATATCAGCGCGAACAGCCCCGACAGTGCAAGGGCAAGCGCACCAGCCAGCCCGTACACCACCAGCGGTGAATACCGTTCCGAAACCGCCTGCTTCAACGCCTCCCGGGCCAGGTTCCCCTCAGCCTGCTCCTTGCGCAGCTGCTCCTTCAACACCTGCACTTCCCGCTGCACCTCGCTCACACGTGCACCCAGACTCGCCAACTCCTGCGGCGTGGTGTTGAGCATCTGCCAGACCCCAGCCGCGTCCTTTTGCCCCTGTGCCGTCCCAGGTTCACCAAGGTGAGGCGGGTCAATGGACAAACGCAGGTCAAGAGGGCTCTTCCAAGATCCAGAGGCTCCATGACCAGCCTGGGCGCAGCGCCCGCTGCTCCCGCCGTGCCCACAGGCGGCACCGCGTTCCTGCCTGCCGATCCGGTGCGACGCGCATCCGCGGCCACCGCCTTGGAGCGGCTGCGCGCTGGTGAAACCGAGCTCGTGCGTGATCTGCTGGCGCCGGCTCCTGGCTCAGCCCTCTTCTCGCGCCTGCTGCCAAGCGCGCGGACAGTCGCCCGGCCACCGTCTTCACTTTCAGGGGCCTCGCGCCGCGGATCACCAGGCGCCACCCTGCCGAGCGCCTGCCTTTCGGCCTCGCCTGGCCATTCGCTCAGGAACGTATAGGTGCGAGAAACACGTCCGCCGCACGTCGCCTCGAGCCAGACCTCCACGATAGGCTCATTCACGGGGACATCGGTCCTCACCAGCAGACGTGGCTGCGCAAGACCTTGCCCTTGCGATACGAGATGGACGCTGACGCGGTTTCCCGGAACTGGAGTTCCGCCCATGTCCACACGAGCAGAGATGCAGGAGCCATCAAGACCGGAGTCGCCATCGACTCGCAGATTGAACGATATGTCCAGGGGAGAGCCCAAAACCACCCGCCCGTGACCCGCGCCCAGCGTCAGCGCGCCAGCAGACGTAGCCGCAGCGGCAATGACGGTTCCTGCAAGAAATCTGCGTGCTTTCACGGTGTTAATGTTTGGTTACACGCACATTCTGACATAGAAAGCATAGGGCAAATCTGCTCCAACGATAGCCAGAACATTGCTTGACGCAGGGTCAGGTCTTCTTTACCCATCATCTTTTCGTTTCCCCCCAAAGCCGACCCCCCTGGGCCTTGGGAGGCGCAGGGGGGTGGGGGGGGTGATGGTGCCTGACGATGACCTACTTTCACACGGGAGTCCGCACTATCATTGGCGCGAAGCTGTTTCACGGTCCTGTTCGGGAAGGGAAGGGGTGGTGCCAGCTTGCTATTGTCATCAGGCGTAAAGGGTTGCTGCGCGCGGGTTTAGGGCGGGCAGCGGGATTCATAGAGTCGAGGTGAATTTGATTGCGGCTGTGGCATGAGCCTTGAAGGCATGGAGCGCTGGTTGGCGCGGGCCTCAAGGTTATAGGGTCAAGCCTCACGGGCAATTAGTACTGGTTAGCTCAAAGCGTTGCCGCTCTTGCACACCCAGCCTATCAACGTTGTGGTCTACAACGACCCTTCAGGGAGGTCAAGCCTCCGGCAGATCTTATCTTGGAGAGAGTTTCGCGCTTAGATGCTTTCAGCGCTTATCTCTTCCGCACATAGCTACCCTGCGATGCCACGGGCGTGACAACAGGTACACCAGCGGTGCGTCCACTCCGGTCCTCTCGTACTAGGAGCAGGCCTCCTCAAATCTGCAGCGCCCACGGAAGATAGGGACAAAACTGTCTCACGACGTTTTAAACCCAGCTCACGTACCTCTTTAAATGGCGAACAGCCATACCCTTGGGACCGACTACAGCCCCAGGATGAGATGAGCCGACATCGAGGTGCCAAACACCGCCGTCGATATGAACTCTTGGGCGGTATCAGCCTGTTATCCCCAGAGTACCTTTTATCCGTTGAGCGATGGCCCTTCCATACAGAACCACCGGATCACTATGTCCTGCTTTCGCACCTGCTCGACTTGTCAGTCTCGCAGTCAAGCACGCTTGTGCCATTGCACTATCGTCACGATGTCCGACCGTAACTAGCGTACCTTCGAACTCCTCCGTTACACTTTGGGAGGAGACCGCCCCAGTCAAACTGCCTACCATGCACTGTCCCCAATCCAGATAATGGACCAAGGTTAGAACCTCAAACACACCAGGGTGGTATTTCAACGTTGGCTCCATAAGATCTAGCGACCCTACTTCAAAGCCTCCCACCTATCCTACACAGATCTGTTCAAAGTCCAATACAAAGCTACAGTAAAGGTTCATGGGGTCTTTCCGTCTTTCCGCGGGGAGATTGCATCATCACAAACATTTCAACTTCGCTGAGTCTCAGGAGGAGACAGTGTGGCCATCGTTACGCCATTCGTGCAGGTCGGAACTTACCCGACAAGGAATTTCGCTACCTTAGGACCGTTATAGTTACGGCCGCCGTTTACTGGGACTTCAATCAAGAGCTTGCACCCCATCATTTAATCTTCCAGCACCGGGCAGGCGTCACACCCTATACGTCGACTTTCGTCTTTGCAGAGTGCTGTGTTTTTATTAAACAGTCGCAGCCACCGATTTATTGCAACCGCTTTGGGCTCCCCCTGTACAGGTTCACCTACTTGCGGCATACCTTCTCCCGAAGTTACGGTATCAATTTGCCGAGTTCCTTCTCCGCAGTTCTCTCAAGCGCCTTAGAATACTCATCTCGCGCACCAGTGTCGGTTTGCGGTACGGTCGTCAATAGCTGAAGCTTAGTGGCTTTTCCTGGAAGCAGGGTATCACTCACTTCACGTGCAAGCACGCTCGTTATCACCCCTCATCTCAGATCCCCGGATTTGCCTAAGGACCACGACTACAGGTTTGAACCGGGATGTCCAACACCCGGCTGAGCTAACCTTCTTCGTCCCCACATCGCACCATTGAGCGGTACAGGAATATTGACCTGTTTCCCATCAGCTACGCATCTCTGCCTCGCCTTAGGGGCCGACTCACCCTACGCCGATGAACGTTGCGTAGGAAACCTTGCGCTTACGGCGAGCGGGCTTTTCACCCGCTTTAACGCTACTCATGTCAGCATTCGCACTTGTGATACCTCCAGCAGCCTTCACAAGCTGCCTTCACAGGCTTACACAACGCTCTCCTACCACGCACATTACTGTGCATCCGCAGCTTCGGTAACTGGCTTGAGCCCCGTTACATCTTCCGCGCAGGACGACTCGATCAGTGAGCTATTACGCTTTCTTTAAATGATGGCTGCTTCTAAGCCAACATCCTGACTGTTTTAGCCTTCCCACTTCGTTTCCCACTTAGCCAATTTTAGGGACCTTAGCTGGCGGTCTGGGTTGTTTCCCTCTTGAGTCCGGACGTTAGCACCCGGTGCTCTGTCTCCCAAGCTGTACTCGTCGGTATTCGGAGTTTGCATAGGGTTGGTAAGTCGCCATGACCCCCTAGCCTAAACAGTGCTCTACCCCCGACGGTAATACTTGAGGCACTACCTAAATAGTTTTCGGAGAGAACCAGCTATTTCCAAGTTTGTTTAGCCTTTCACCCCTATCCACAGCTCATCCGCTAATTTTGCAACACTAGTCGGTTCGGACCTCCAGTGCCTGTTACAACACCTTCATCCTGGCCATGGATAGATCACTTGGTTTCGGGTCTACACCCAGCGACTGAACGCCCTGTTCGGACTCGGTTTCCCTGCGCCTTCCCTATTCGGTTAAGCTTGCCACTGAATGTAAGTCGCTGACCCATTATACAAAAGGTACGCCGTCACCCCTTGCGAGGCTCCGACTTTTTGTAAGCATGCGGTTTCAGGATCTATTTCACTCCCCTCCCGGGGTTCTTTTCGCCTTTCCCTCACGGTACTGGTTCACTATCGGTCGATGATGAGTATTTAGCCTTGGAGGATGGTCCCCCCATGTTCAGACAGGGTTTCTCGTGCCCCGCCCTACTTGTCTCTAGCCTGGTACCACCAACAATCTTTCGCATACGGGGCTATCACCCACTATGGCCGGCCTTTCCATGCCGCTTTGCTAGATCGTCAGCTATCTCTAGAAGGCTCTTGCGATTTCGCTCGCCACTACTTTCGCAATCTCGGTTGATGTCTTTTCCTCAGGGTACTGAGATGGTTCAGTTCCCCTGGTTTGCTTCGTGCACCCTATGTATTCAGGTGCCGATACCCTTGCGGGTGGGTTTCCCCATTCAGAGACCTCCGGATCACAGCTCGTTTGCCAGCTCCCCGAAGCTTTTCGCAGGCTACCACGTCTTTCTTCGCCTATCATCGCCAAGGCATCCACCACATGCTCTTGTTCACTTGACCCTATAACTTTGAAGCCCTCGCAGGCCCCTCGGTCTTGCTTTCAAGTTCACTTGCGAGGTCTTGCACCTCGCGCGTTTTCATGCCGTAACGCGAATTTCTTTCTTGGCTCCACCACAGGATTTCTCCCGCAGCAGTGCTTTGAGAACCATTCGTCATTACTCAAACAGAGATTCTTTCAAATCCATGTTCGTTTTGACGCAATCAAATTCTTGCCGCTGATGGCACGGTGCATCTTGCAATGCTTTCCATCAGCAGCGCTGATTCGACTCTATGAATTTTTAAGGAACAGCCGTGAAGCTTTCTCAAGCTTCTCTTCGTTGGCAAATGCCAATATCAAAACCATGCGCGATTCTCATCGCTTTGATATTGTGACTTGCTCTTTACCACTTACCACTTACCACTTACCACTTGCGATCGTTGGTGGAGGATGACGGGATCGAACCGACGACCCCCTGCTTGCAAAGCAGGTGCTCTCCCAGCTGAGCTAATCCCCCCCTTGATTGTCTATAAGCGGCGCATTGCGTTGTCATTCGCTCCTCACATACACAAGTATGTTTCGTCGCTCTTTCCTAGCACTGCTTGCTTCTAGCCAATCATCCGCTGCACCCGTCAAGAGAGCACGACCCCTCGCGTGCACACAGCGTTTGGTGGGTCTGGTTGGGCTCGAACCAACGACCCCCGCCTTATCAAGACGGTGCTCTAACCAGCTGAGCTACAGACCCCAATCGGCCATCGTCTGCCTGTGCGCGCCCACCCTCTTCGGGTGTGAGCGCCCAGCGCTGGTGTTGCCACCACTTGAGGGCGTTTTGCTTTCTCCCCTGTCCTTGTCCAACAACCGATAAGTGTGGGCGCCTGGCCGGTGCCCTCCTCGGGGCTCGCCTGCATGTGTTTTCTCTGTTTTCCAGAAAGGAGGTGATCCAGCCGCACCTTCCGATACGGCTACCTTGTTACGACTTCACCCCAGTCACGAACCCCACCGTGGCAAGCGCCCTCCTTGCGGTTAGGCTACCTGCTTCTGGTGAGACCCGCTCCCATGGTGTGACGGGCGGTGTGTACAAGACCCGGGAACGTATTCACCGTGACATGCTGATCCACGATTACTAGCGATTCCGACTTCACGCAGTCGAGTTGCAGACTGCGATCCGGACTACGACCGGCTTTATGGGATTGGCTCCACCTCGCGGCTTCGCTGCCCTTTGTACCGGCCATTGTATGACGTGTGTAGCCCCACCTATAAGGGCCATGAGGACTTGACGTCATCCCCACCTTCCTCCGGTTTGTCACCGGCAGTCCCATCAGAGTGCCCTTTCGTAGCAACTGATGGCAAGGGTTGCGCTCGTTGCGGGACTTAACCCAACATCTCACGACACGAGCTGACGACAGCCATGCAGCACCTGTGTTATGGCTCTCTTGCGAGCACTCCCACATCTCTGCGGGATTCCATACATGTCAAAGGTGGGTAAGGTTTTTCGCGTTGCATCGAATTAAACCACATCATCCACCGCTTGTGCGGGTCCCCGTCAATTCCTTTGAGTTTTAACCTTGCGGCCGTACTCCCCAGGCGGTCAACTTCACGCGTTAGCTTCGTTACTGAAGAAATAAATCCCCAACAACCAGTTGACATCGTTTAGGGCGTGGACTACCAGGGTATCTAATCCTGTTTGCTCCCCACGCTTTCGTGCATGAGCGTCAGTACAGGCCCAGGGGACTGCCTTCGCCATCGGTGTTCCTCCGCATATCTACGCATTTCACTGCTACACGCGGAATTCCATCCCCCTCTGCCGTACTCCAGCCTTGCAGTCACAATGGCAGTTCCCAGGTTGAGCCCGGGGATTTCACCACTGTCTTGCAAGACCGCCTGCGCACGCTTTACGCCCAGTAATTCCGATTAACGCTCGCACCCTACGTATTACCGCGGCTGCTGGCACGTAGTTAGCCGGTGCTTATTCTTACGGTACCGTCATGTGCCCTCTTTATTAGAAAGAGCCCTTTCGTTCCGTACAAAAGCAGTTTACAACCCGAGGGCCTTCATCCTGCACGCGGCATGGCTGGATCAGGCTTGCGCCCATTGTCCAAAATTCCCCACTGCTGCCTCCCGTAGGAGTTCGGGCCGTGTCTCAGTCCCGATGTGGCTGATCATCCTCTCAGACCAGCTACAGATCGCAGGCTTGGTGGGCCTTTACCCCACCAACTACCTAATCTGACATCGGCCGCTCCAGTAGCGCAAGGTCTTGCGATCCCCTGCTTTCATCCTCGGATCTCATGCGGTATTAATCCGGCTTTCGCCGAGCTATCCCGCACTACCGGGCACGTTCCGATGCTTTACTCACCCGTTCGCCACTCGCCGCCATCCCGAAGGACGCGCTGCCGTTCGACTTGCATGTGTAAGGCATGCCGCCAGCGTTCAATCTGAGCCAGGATCAAACTCTACAGTTCGATCTTGTTTGCTTCACTCATAAAAACGGAATTGAAGTGAACTTCACTTCTATCTCCATGAGCGTTTGTTCGGCTTGCCCTGCCCTTCATGCTTGCGCACAAAAAACCGGCTCGCCCATGCAGGCACCCAAATGAGTGCCCCATCCAAACGCCCACGCTTATCGGCTGTAGCTTGTTAACGAACCTGCTCCCCCTTGCCACCCCAAAATCCACTCCCGTGAACCCCGGAGAAACCAGAGACGCTGCGATCAGCGAAGCCCTGCATTGTATACCCAATTTCGGGACCAAAGCAAGAAAAGAGGAAAAAGATCAGGAGACCCGCAGAGCGGCCTCCAGCGCGTCTTGGTAGAGCGCCGAGACGTCGCACCCGGTCTGCTGCGTGATCTCCTGAAAGCAGGTGGGACTGGTGACGTTGATTTCCGTCACGTGCGTGCCAATGATGTCCAGACCGATGAGCAGCAAGCCGCGCGGCGCAAGTGCCTTGCCTATGGCCTCGGCGGTGTGACGATCCGAATCCGTGAGCGGACGAGCCACGCCCTTGGCGCCGGCGGCCAGATTGCCCCGGATGTCGTTGCCCTGGGGGACGCGCGCCAGGCAATAGGGCACGGGCTCGCCGCCAATCACCAGCACGCGCTTGTCGCCCTCGACGATCTCGGGCAGATAGCGCTGGATCATCACGGTCTGCGCGCCGCCCTTGTTCAGAGTTTCAATGATGGAGCCGAGGTTCAGGCCGTCGGGACCGACACGGAAGATGCCCATGCCGCCCATACCGTCCAGCGGTTTGAGGATGATGTCTCGATGTTCGGCGTGAAAGCGCCGGATGTCGTCGTCCGAGCGCGTCACGAGCGTGGGCGCTGTGAACTGCGGCCATTCCATGATGGCGAGCTTCTCGGGGTGATCTCTCAGAGCCCGCGGCTTGTTGAAGACACGGGCGCCTTCACGTTCAGCCTGCTCCAGAAGATGGGTGGCGTAGACGTACTCGGCATCGAACGGGGGGTCCTTGCGCATGAGCACGGCGTCGAAATTCTTGAGCGCCACCGTGGGCGCGGCCGTTTGCACGAACCAGTCGGGCTCGCGGCCCGTGAGTTCAATCTCGCGCGCATGGGCTTCGACCACGCCGCCCGAGCGCCAGTGCAGATGGCGCGGTTCGCACGCGGCGACGCGATGGCCGCGGCGCTGCGCCTCGCGCATCATGGCAAAGGTGGTGTCCTTGTAGGTCTTGAAGTGTTCGAGCGGATCGGCGACGTAGAGGAAATTCATGGCGTTGCAACTCTAGGAGCGTGCGGCCGCACGCGGTCTGCGGTACTGTTGCACAAAGAGCGCCGCGCTGCCCGCGACCACGCCCCAAAATGCCGACCCCACCCCGGCGATCACCACGCCGCTGAGCGTCACGAGGAAGGTGATGAGCGCAGCCTCGCGGTGGCGTTCCTCGCGCAATGAAGACGCCAGCCCGCCGCCGATGGCCCCCAACAGCGCCAGGCCGGCGATGGCCACCACCAGCTCCTGCGGGAAGGCGAGCAGCAGGCCGGTGACCACGGCACCGAAGATGCCGACCACGATGTAGAGCACGCCGCAGGCGGCCGACGCGATGTAGCGGCGCCTCGGATCGGGATGGGCCTCCGGCCCCATGCAGATGGCGGCGGTGATGGCGCTGAAATTGAAGGCGAAGCCGCCGAAGGGCGCAAGCGCCGCCGTGGCCACGCCCGAGAGCGTGATGAGCTTGGAAACCGGCATGCCCGCATAGCCGGTGGCGCGCATCACCGCCACACCCGGCAGGTTCTGCGAGGCCATGGTAACGATGAACAGCGGCAGCGCCAGACTCATCGTGGCCTGCCAGGTGAACTGCGGCATGGTGAAGACCGGGCGAGCCAGTTCGAATTCCACGACCGACCAGCGCATCTGCCCGCCGATCGCCGCCCAGGCCACCCCGACCAGCAAGGTGACGACCACCGCATAGCGCGGCATGAGGCGGCGTGCCAGCAGATACGCCACCAGCATCGCGAGCACCAGGGGCAGCGCCGTCTGCAGGGCGCTGAAAGCCTGCATGCCGAAGCGCGCAAGCACTCCGGCGAGCAGGGCCGAAGCGATTTCGTCGGGGATGCGGTTCATCACGCGCTCGAACCAGCCCGTGGCGCCCGCGAGCGTGATGAGCAGCGCGCTCACGAGAAAGGCGCCCACGGCCTCGGGCATGGTGAAGCCCCCGGCCGCACCCGCCGCCGCCAGCACGGCCGCGCCTGGCGTGGACCAGGCAATCATCACGGGCTGGCGCAGCCACAGCGATGGCAGCAGCGTGCACAACCCCATGCCCCAGCCCAGCGCCCACATCCACGAGGTGATCTGTGCCGGGGTGGCGCCAAAGGCCTGCGCGGCCTGGAACACCAGCGCCACGGAACTCGTGAAGGCCACGAGAACGGCCACGAAACCGGCCACCAGGGCCGACAGGCTGGTATCTTGCAGAACGCGCATGGCGGGCGATTGTGCACCGCCACGCGGCATGGAACCGCGCCCTCAGATTTCGACCTTGGAACCGAGTTCGACGACCGCGTTGTTCGGCAAATTCAGGTATTCGGCCGCCGCCGTGGCGCTGTGGTGCATGTAAGCGAAGAGCTTTTCACGCCACGGCGCCAGGCCCGGCGTGAGGCTGGGCGCGACGATGTGGCGCGAAAGGAAGTAGCTTGTCGTCATCGGATCGAGATTCACGCCGCGCCCGGCCAGCAGATTCAGGGCCTTGGGCAGGTCCGGGTCGTTCTTGAAGCCGTAATGCAGCACCACGCGCCAGCAGTCGTGGCCCAGCGCCTCGATCTGCACGCGCTTGTCCATGCCGATCCACGGCACCTCGTGCTGATGCACGCTGACGAAAAGATTCTGCTCGTGCAGCACCTTGTTGTGCTTGAGGTTGTGCAGCAGCGCGTTGGGCACGATGTTGGCATCAGCGCTCATGAACACGGCCGTGCCCTCCACGCGCGCGGGCGGCGCAATGAACAGCGACTCCAGGAAATCATCGAGCGAGAGTGCCGTCTCCTGCAGCGCACGGCGCAAGAGCTCGCGCCCGTCGCGCCAGGTGATCATGAGGATGAACACCGCCCCGGCAATCGCCAGCGGGAACCAGCCGCCATGCAGCAGCTTGAGCAGGTTGGAGCTCCAGAACAGCAGATCGACGGTGAGAAAGACGCCCGTGGCCACGAGCGACAGCGCGAGCGACATCTTCCATGCATAGCGCACGACGAAGAAGGTGAGCACGGTGGTGATGAGCATGTCGGTCGTCACCGCGATGCCGTAGGCCGCCGCCAGGTTGTTGGACGAGCGGAACATCGCCACGGCCAGCACGATGAGCGCGAACAGACCCCAGTTCACCAGCGGCATGTAGATCTGCCCGAGGTCGCGCACGCTGGTGTGGCTGATCTTCAGGTGCGGCAGAAAACCCAGCTGAATCACCTGCTTGGTGACGCTGAACGCGCCCGAGATCAGCGCCTGCGAGGCGATCACCGCGGCCGCCGTGGCCAGCACCACGAGCGCGAGCGTGGCCCAGGAAGGCGCCATGTGGAAGAAGGGGTTGCTCACCACCTCCTTGCCGCGCGCCAGCAGCAGCGCGCCCTGCCCGAAATAATTGAGCACGAGCGCGGGCATGGCGATGAAGAACCACGCCAGGCGGATGGGACGCCGCCCGAAGTGGCCCATGTCGGCATACAGCGCCTCGCAGCCCGTGACGCACAGCACCACCGCGCCCAGGATGATGAAGGTCACGCCCGGGCTGTGCAGCGCGAACTTGAGCGCATGCGTGGGCAGGATGGCCCAGAGCACCTGCGGATGGTGCACGATCTGGCGCACGCCCAGCAGCGCGATGACGAGGAACCACAGCAGCATGATCGGGCCGAAGAATCGGCCGATGCCGGCCGTGCCCTTCTTCTGCAAAAGAAAAAGCGCGAGCAGCACGACGAGCGTGAGCTCGATCACGTAGTCGCCCAGGACCGGCGAGACGACCTGCAGCCCTTCCATCGCGCCCAGCGTGGTGATGGCCGGGGTGATGACGCCGTCGCCATAGAACAGGCAGGTGCCGAAGATGCCCACGAGCAGCATGCTCGCGCGCAATCGGGGGCGGTCAGCCACCGCGCTCGACGCCAGCGTCAGCATGGCGACGAGCCCGCCCTCGCCGTTGTTGTCCGCACGCAGCACCAGCACCACGTACTTGATCGAAACGACGATGGTGAGCGTCCAGAAGATCAGCGAGAGCACACCGTAGACGTTGTCCGGTGTGAACTGCACGTGCCCCGCGCCAAAGACCTCCTTGACGGTGTAGAGCACGCTGGTGCCGATATCGCCGAACACCACGCCAATGGCGCCCACCATCAGTGTGGGAAGGGAAGTGCGCGATTCAGACATGCCGGGTCAGGGCGAGCGATGGGGGCGCCATTGTGCCCCCGAATCAAGCCACTCAAAAACGCAGGCGCGGGTGCGCGACTCAGGCCAGCTCCAGCAGCTGAGGGTCGGTGGCCTCGAGCTCGTAGCTGGCCGCCAGCATCGCCAGACGCGCGACCACGCCGTACATGTAGAAGCGGTTCGGGGCGCTCGCGCCCGGGCGCACGCCGGGCTGGGGCAGGTGGGTGCTGTGCTCGAACGCCAGCGGCACGTACGAGGCGCCATGCGCGTGCACACCCTCGCCATTCGTGGCATCCGCATGGATGCGGTACACGCCCCCCACCACGTAACGGTCCATGGTGTAGACGACGGGCTCGGCCACGGCATCGTGCACGCGCTCCTGCGTGAGCACGCCTTCCTGCACCAGCCAGTGTCCGCCCTTGGGCAGCGCGCCGCTGTCCTGCAACGCGTCCAGATCCTTCACGTCGCGCAGCAGCGCCACGCCTGCCTCGTCGCCCGCGTCGTCGGCCTTGACGACGACGAAGGGCTTCTCGCCGATGCCGTATTCCTTGTACTTGCGCCGCACCTTGGAGAGCGTGAGCTCGACGGCCGCGCGCAGCGGCTCCAGGCGCTTGGCCTTGGTCTTGCCTGCCTCGGCGCTGTGGCTGATGGGGTGGATCAGCCAATGGTCGATGCCCAGCATCTTGCCGAAGCGCTTGCCCACTTCCTCGTAACACTGGGTGTGGCGGCTGCGACGGCGCACGGTCCAGCCGGCCTGCAGCGGCGGCAGCAGGTATTGCTCGTACAGGTCTTCGAGAATGCCGGGCGCACCCGCGGCCAGCTCGTTGTTGAGCAGGATGGTGCAGGGATCGAAGTGCTTGAGCCCGACGCGGCTGCGTATGCGCAGCGCCGGCTCGATCTCCACGCTCTGGCCGTCCGGCAGGGCGTGCCGGACCGCCTTCTTGAATTCCGGGTCGATCGAGCCCACGCGCACATTCAGGCCCGCGAGATTGAAAATGCGCTGCAGCTGCGCCAGGTCGGCCAGGTCGGATGCGCCCTGCAGATGGTTTTCGGGGACGATGAGCAGGTTGCGCGCCTCGGGGCAGATCTTTTCGATGGCCGCCATCGCCGCCTGCACCGCCAGCGGCAGCATCTCGGGCGTGAGGTGACGCCAGCCGTGGGGAAAGAGGCTGGTGTCCACGGGCGCGAGCTTGAAGCCCGCGTTGCGCAGGTCCACCGAGGTGTAGAACGGCGGCGTGTGCTCCATCCATTCCAGGCGAAACCAGCGCTCGATGGCGGGCATGGCGTCGAGCATGCGCTGCTCGAGCTCGTTGATCGGCCCGGTCAGCGCGGTGATGAGGTGGGGAACCATGCGGGTGTCTCGTCGTGGCAGGAGAAGTTGAACCGCATTTTAGGGTTGCCCGTCCGGGCCTCGGACCTTCAGCGCCGCCAGAACGCGGGCGAGAGCAACGCGACGAAGCTCAGGATCTCCAGGCGCCCGAGCAGCATGCCCAGCGTGCAGACCCAGACCTGGAAGTCGCCAAGCTGGGTGTAACCGGCGTCCACGCCCAGCGCGCCCGGCCCCGTGCCGGTGCAGTTCACGCTGGAGAGCACGATGGAAAATGCCGTCAGCGGGTCCATGTCGGTGAGCAGCAGCGCCATGAACAGCACGAAGACCGTGGCGCCGTAAACCAGCATGAAGGCCAGCACCGAGAAGATCATGCGGTTGTCCACCACGCTGCCGCCGAGCATCACCGGCTGCATCGCATGCGGATGCACCAGCCGCGTGAGCTCGCGCCGCGCCTGCTTGACGAGGATGAGCATGCGCACCATCTTGATGCCGCCGCCCGTGGAGCCCGCGCTCGTGGCCACGCCCGAGAGCAGCAGCAGGAACACCGGCACGAACACCGGCCAGTGCGGATAGTCCACGCTGGCGAAGCCCGTCGTGGTGGCGATGGAAACGGCGTGAAACATGCCATGGCGCAACGCATCGAGCGGCCCGTACACCCCCTTGGCCCAGAGGATGAGCGACACCAGCAAACCGCCGCCAAGCAGCGCGGCCACGGTGGCGCGGGCCTCGGGATCGCGCCAGAGGCTGCGCCACTTGCCGCGGCGCAGCGCCACGAAGTACAGCGTGAAGTTGCAGCTGGCGAGCACCATGAAGACGATGGCGATGACCTCCAGCAGCGGTGAGTTGAACCAGGCGAAGCTCGCGTCGTGCGGCGACAGCCCGCCCAGGCTCATGGTGGCAAACATGTGCATGAGCGCGTCCATGGGCTGCATGCCGCCGGCCCAGAAGGCGAGCGCGCACGCCGTGGAGATGGCCACATACACGCCCCACATGCCGTTGGCCGTCTCGGTGATGCGCGGCGTGAGCTTGGTGTCCTTGATCGGCCCGGCGGCCTCGGCGCGAAACAGCTGGCTGCCGCCCACGCCCAGCATGGGCAGCACCGCCATGGCCATGATGAGGATGCCCATGCCGCCTATCCACTGCAGGAAGGTGCGCCAGACGTTGAGCGACAGCGGCAGCGCGTCGGCGCCCTCGATCACCGTCGCGCCCGTGGTGGTGAGCGCCGACACCGCCTCGAAGTAGATGTGCGTGAACGAGAACACGTGGCCCACGAAGGCGAGCGCCAGCCACAGCGGCAGCGCGGCCGCCAGCGGCAGCACCAGCCACGAGAGCGTGACGAGAATCACCCCGTGGCGCGGCAGCAGTTCCCGGCTCTGGCGGCGCAGCCACCACCAGAGCGCGCCGCCGACGCTCGCGATCGCCAGGCCCGAGAAGGCATAGATGCGCCACAGGCCATCCATCCATGCCAGCGAGATCGCCAGCGGCAGCAGCAGCGCCGCCGAAAACATGCACAGCAGCATGCCCAGCACACGCGCGACGAGGGCCAGGTCTCGCATGGCAGATCAGAAGAACGTGGCGCGCACGCGAAAGAGTTCTTCCACTTCCCTGACGAAGCGCTTGCGCGGCAGGAAGAACACCACGTGGTCGTTCCTCTCCAGCACGGTGTGGCTGCGCGGGATGATGATCTCGGGCTCGGCCGGGCGCGGCGCGGCGTCGCCCTCGGCCGGTGGGGGCGCATCCGGGTCGGGCAGACCGCGCACGATCAGGCCGATGTGCACCTCGGGCGGCAGCGACAGATCCTGCACGCGCCGCCCCACGACGCGCGAGTTCTTGCGGTCGCCGCGCACCACCACTTCCAGCGCCTCGGCCACGCCCCGGCGCAGGCTGTGCACCGCCTGCACGTCGCCGCGGCGCACGTAGGTGAGCAGCTCGCCCAGGATGGTCTGCGCGGGCGAGAGCGCAATGTCGATCTGCGTGCCGTGCACCAGATCGGCGTAGGTGTGGCGGTTGATGAGCGCGAGCACCCGGCTCGCGCCCATGCGCTTGGCCAGCAGGCTGGCCATGATGTTGTCCTCGTCGTCGTCCGAGAGCGAGAGGAAGAGATCGGTCTCCTCCACGCCCTCTTCCGCCAGCAAATCCTCGTCGGAGGCCTCGCCGTGCAGCACCAGCACCCCTTCGGGAACGCGCGCGGCGAGCTGCTGGCAGCGCGTGGCGTCTTCCTCGATGATCTTGATGCGAAAGCGCCCCGCCTGGCTGGAGAGCTCCCGAGCCAGCCGCTCGCCCACGCTGGAGCCGCCCGCCACCATGATGCGGCGCACCGGCCGCGCGGGCTGGCCTTCGCCGCGGTGCAGCGCCGCGAGCACCTGCGCCACGCGCTGACGCCCGGCGAGCACGAAAACCTCGTCGTCCGGTTCGATGCGGGTTTCGCCGCCGCAGGACACGAAGCGGTCCGGCCCCTCGGTGAAGCGCCGGTAGATCGCGACGATGCGCATCGCCACCTCGGGCATCTGCTCGCGCAGCTGGTGGATCTGCACCCCCACCGCCGGCGCCCCGGGGCGCGCACGCGCCGACACCAGGCAGGCGCGCCCGCCGGCGAATTCGCGCACCTGCAGCGCCTCGGGGTACTGCACGAGCAGGCCGATGTAGCGCGTGAGCGAATTTTCCGGGCACAGGATGTGATCGACCGCGAAGCCCTCCTTGGACAGCAGCTTGCTGCCGTCCTCGAAGCCCTGCGCGCGCACGCGGGCGATGCGCGTGGGGATGCTGAACTGCATCCACGCGAGCTTGCAGCACACGAGGTTCACCTCGTCCTGCAAGGCGCAGGCGATGAGCAGGTCGGTGTCCCTGGCGCCCGCCTCGGCGAGCACGGCCGGGTCGGTGCCGCTGCCGACCACGCCGCGCAGGTCAAAACGCTGCTGCAGTTCGCGCAGACACTCGGCGTCGTGGTCGATCACGGTGATGTCGTTCTTCTCCGACACCAGGCTCTCGGCCACGCCCGTACCCACGCGACCGGCTCCGACGATGATGATTTTCATGGCGGCGCGGCGTGTGTGGGCGTGTGGGTGCGCGTCAGCCGCGCACCTCGCCCTCGCCCAGCACCACCCACTTGAGCGAGGTCAGGCCCTCGATGCCCACGGGCCCGCGCGCGTGGAACTTGTCGGTGCTGATGCCGATTTCCGCGCCCAACCCGTACTCGAAGCCGTCGGCAAAGCGCGTGCTGGCGTTGACCATCACGCTGGCGGAATCGACCTCGCGCAGGAAACGCTGTGCGTGCACGTGATCGGTCGTGAGGATGGCATCGGTGTGGTGGCTGCCGTAGCGGTTGATGTGGGCAATGGCCTCTTCCAACCCCGCCACCACCTTCACGCTGATGATGGGCGCGAGGTATTCCTCGGACCAGTCGGACTCTTGCGCGGCGCGCAGCAATTCTTTTGTATTGATAGCTGATTGCGCTTGTCCATCAAGGGGTTGAGCCTGATTTTCCTCAAGAATTTTCAAGGATTCGGCATCGCAGCGCATCTGCACGCCCTTGGCGGCAAACACGCGTGCGATGCGCGGCAGAAACTGCGGCGCCACGCCGCGCGCCACCAGCAGGCTCTCGGTGGCGTTGCACGGGCTGTACTTCTGCGTCTTGGCGTTGTCCACCACCTTGAGCGCCAGGTCGATGTCGCAGGGCTCGTCCACGTAACTGTGGCAATTGCCGTCCAGGTGCTTGATGACGGGCACCTTCGCCTCGGCGCTCACGCGCTCGATCAGCCCCCGGCCGCCGCGTGGAATCACCAGGTCCACGTACTCGGGCATCGCGATCAGCCGCCCCACGGCAGCGCGATCCGTCGTTTGCACGAGCTGCACACCGTGCTCGGGCAGGCCAGCCTCGCGCAGCGCCTGCGTGACCAGCCGGGCCAGCGCCAGGTTGGAGGCGATCGCCTCCGAGCCGCCGCGCAAAATCGCCGCATTGCCGCTCTTGATCGACAGGCTCGCCGCCTCGATGGTCACGTTCGGGCGGCTCTCGTAGATCATGCAGAACACGCCGATGGGCACGCGCATCTGCCCGACGCGGATGCCGCTGGGCTGCTGGCGCATGCCCAGCACCTCGCCGATGATGTCGGGCATGGCGGCCAGTTGCTCGCAGCCGAGCGCGCAGGTCTCGATCACCTGGGGCGTGAGGCGCAGGCGATCGACCATGGGCGCGGCCAGGCCCGCCTGCACCGCCTGCGCCAGGTCGCGCGCATTGGCCTCCTGCAGCGCCGCCACGCTCTCGCGCAGCCGCCGCGCAAGCGCCCGCAGGGCTTTGTTTTTGATAGCTGCTGGCGCACGCGCCATCAGCGCTGAGGCCACTTTGGCCTGCATGCCCAGCGACGCAGTGTATTCGGCGATGTTCAGCGCATTCATGGGGCGGATTCTGACGCAATCGCGCCCATCCCACACCCGCGCCGCGCCCGCGCTCCTGACGCCCTCAGGCCGCCAGGCCGAAATGCTGGCGCAGCCCGGCCAGCAGCGCCTCCTCGCCCAGCTCCTTGCGCATGCGCATCGTCTGCAGCGCGTCCGGCCCCACCACGTAGCGCACCTGCGCGCTGCCGTCGGTGGCGGCGCCGACCAGCGCCTGCGCCAGCGTCTCGGGCGAGGACGCCGCCCCGCCGCTGCTGCGGTTGGCTGCGAACACCGCCCGCACCTTGGCGATCGACGCCGCATACGGCCCGCCGTCGCCCTCGAAGGTGAGCGCCATCGAACGGCCCGAAAAATCGGTATTGACCGAGCCCGGCGCAAACACCTTCACGCGAATGCCCAGCGGCGCGAGCTCATGGCTCAGCGACTCGGAAAACCCCACCACCGCGAACTTGGACGCGGCATAGAGCGAATACAGCGGCATCGCCACCAGCCCCGTGAGCGAGGCGATGTTGATGATCACGCCGCTGCCCTGCGCGCGCATGCCCGGCAACACCGCGCGCGTGACGGCGAACACGCCCTGCACATTGGTGGCGAACTGGCGCTCGATCATCTCGGGCGTGGCGGTTTCGAACGGGCCGAAGAGGCCGTAGCCCGCGTTGTTGATCAGCACATCGATGTGGCCGAAGCGCCCGAGCGCCTGCGCCACCGCCGCCTGCACCGAGGCCGCGTCGGTCACATCGAGCGCGAACGCCTGCACCTGGCCCGCGCCCTGCTCGAAGTGCGCCCTGGCCGGGTCGCGCAGCGTCGCAGCCACGTTCCAGCCCTGATCGGCGAACGCACGCACCGCCGCCGCGCCTATGCCAGAGGAACAGCCCGTGATCAATACCGTCGATGCCATGGATGCACCCGCCTTCCAAAGCGTTTGACGATACCCCTCAGCCTGATAGGGGGATGCAAGATTTCGTTACAGCCGCGCATCGAAGTGCCCGAGCACGTGATACGCGGGCGGCTGCGCCGCCAGGTCGGACCACAGCAGCTCCAGCGCCTCGACACGCCAGCGCACCGGCGCCACCAGCCGCGCCAGCCGCACGCCCTCGGCCCGGCGCAGCGCCGTCAGGTGCGGCTTGAACGACCGCGCCTCGGGCGTCAGCCCCGCGGCGCGCGCGATCTCGTCGGTGGCCGCGTGCAGCGCCGCCAGCGCCTCGGAAGGCGCCGCGCGCAGCACCGCGATCGTGCCGTGCGGCGCGTGCCAGAGCTCGGCGCGCGTGAGCTGCAGCTCGAACGGCGCAAAGCGCAGCCCCGCCAGCGCCTCGAGCCACGCCGCCTCGCGCGCCGCCTCCACCGCATTGAAGAACTGCAGCGTGACGTGCATGCGCTCGGGCGCGGGCTTCAGACGCTCGGGCAGCCCACCCCACTGCTGGCGCACCAGCGCGATCGCGGCGCGCGCGGCGGCGTCGGGCATCAGCGCGGTGAACAGGCGCCGGGGGGCGGGGGTGGTTGCGGGGACGGCAGCAGGCGAGGTCATCGGTTCAGCATACGCCCGCCGCCTTTTGTGTGGGAGCTGCTTGTATCTTTCAGGTTGTTCGTTAACTCCCCGAGGGGCACCTCGGGGAGGAGCGGGGGAGCATGCCGTGGAGCGGCTTGGGTCAATAGCCCGTGCTGAAGATGTTCGCAGCCCCCTGCTCACCCT